>ERZ1031020.69-NODE-69-length-64929-cov-25.944939_pt1 | contig 64929 bp, 51 predicted proteins | sample MGYA00517109_ERZ1031020 | MGnify/ENA primary metagenome ERZ1031020 (study PRJEB33719, sample SAMN04261270) | wastewater metagenome | biome: rural village; feature: human; material: feces | host: Homo sapiens | place: El Salvador | collected 2013-01-07 ... | reverse complement strand
GAGCGAACGACTGAAAATCGTTAGGTCAGCGGATCGATGCCGCTCGGAGCCACCATGGCTTTAAACCTCGGAAATCTCCGAGGTTTTTTGTTTTTCGTCACTTTTTTAGTCATATAGGAACCAAAGTTACGGCGGACTGACTGCAGAGAGGCCATGACTTTTTGAAGGAGCAGACTCTTCGGTCATGGCTCTCTTAATCTCAAGTCTTGCTGAATCCGTGATGTGGGCGTATCAATGCCCCGCACGGGTGTGTCATCTTATGCGCTACTTAGCAATGACTAAGAAACCCCCGTTGAGGGGTGAATTTGTCTGTTGGCGGATTACACTGGAATACCGTAAGACAGGAACAATGGAGGGTTTGTGGGCAGAGCTATGCCATAACCCCGTTAAGGGAGTATTCACTGGGGCGGTAGCATGGAAGTGCTTTTGGTCGGTAATACCGATTTCATCACCAAACAGTGGATTCAGCATGCCTTTCCCCGAGACCATGTGGTGATAGCGGAACGAGAAGACACCGTAGACGGTAATGACCGTCTCAGAATCGTCAACATGTCTGACGCCAACGCCCTTGCTGAAACCATCACCACATACGAATTTGATCGCATCGTATTCTTTTCCGAAAATCTGACCCCACGCAGCGACAGAGACGGCAATCTGGGAGCATTGCGAAGACTTCTGCATGCCATTCGCAACAGGCAAACGCAAATGCTGATGGTCAGCGGCCCCGAATCCGAATTCACTTATCCGGAAAACGCCGACGTAAGCGATACCAGCAAAAGCCTGATGTCTCGAGCATCGGAAGAACTCTGCCTGTATTACGCGCGCACCTACCGTCTGGAAGCGAAAATCATTCGAAGCCCGTACCTGTATGCGTCGGATCGCAACGGCGTCACCGCATATTTCAATCATCTATTTGAACAGGCGGAATCGGGCACATTGTCGTTCTGCGAGCAAAAGAACCAGCAGACATGCTTTCTCTGCGCCGACGATCTTGCCGAACTGATCTACCGCATGTTCGACGATTGGACCGCTGAAAGCGAAGTATTCCACGTGCCCAACATGTTTGACTTCACGTACGGCGATTTGGCAGACATGATTCGCGAGGCGTTCCCCGGATTGTCGGTGTCTTTCGGCGAAGACAGGTCACAGCATTACCCAGCAGACGACCATGCGCTGCGTCTGCGTTATGGCTGGTCGCCGCGATATTCGCTCAAACAGGATCTTCCCCTAGTACTGCAACGCTGGAAAGAGGCGCGTGCGCAGGAACAGTCCGAAAAGCACCTGATCTGGGATTTTCTGCGCAACCATTCGAAACCATGGATCGCATTTGAAATCTGCGTCACGTTCATGCTGGAAGAGTTGCTTCGTTCCGCGATACAAGGCAACAGTCAGCTGGAAACCGTGGATTTGCGCCTGTTTTTCGTGGTGATCGTCGGCACGATGTACGGACTGAACGCAGGCGTGTTCGCGGCCGCGCTCGCATGTGCCGGCATGGTGTTGTCGTACGCGTCGAACGGTGCGTCATTCGCGCCACTGTTTTACGATACGTCGAACTGGATTACGTTTGTGGTGTATTTCGTTGCGGGCGCAGTATGCGGGTATGTACAGATGCGCAATCGCGAAAACCTGCGATTCATGCGTGACGAAAACAGTTTGCTGCATGAACGACTTGCGTTCCTGCGTGACCTGTACCACGATGTGCTCGATGATCGTCGTATGCTGCGCGGGCAGATTATCGGCAGGCGCGACAGTTTCGGCAAAATGTATGCGATGACCCGTGAATTGGACGAAGTGCTGCCTCGAAAGCTGTATTACGCGACCATTCGCATTATGCAAGATACGTTGGGCGGCGATAGTTTCGGTATTTACCGAATCGATAATGGTGGTCGTTTCGCGCATTTGATGGCCGCGAGTCCGCAGACCGAATCCTTATTCAGTAAATCGGCGCTGCTTGAGAATTATGCCAACATTGTTACGGCCTTGGATCATGGCGGATTGTGGGTAAACCGCAATCTCGAACAAAACCTTCCAATGTATGCGGCGGGCGTGCATGCCAATGGCAGGCTGGCCGTGGTGATTGTGCTTGCCAAAGCCCAGCCCGACCAAATGAACCTGTACTTCCAGAACCTGTTCACCATCATGTGCGGCTTGGTGGAATCCGCAATGGTGCGTGCCTTCGATTATGAGAATGTTGCGCGGCAGGCGATGCTGGTGCCCGGCACGGAATTCTTGAACACTCAGGCGTTCCTGCCCAAAGTGCTGGCTGCAAACGAGCTCAAGCGCAATCATATGAGCAATCATCTGCTGTTGCGTGTGGAAGACGCCTGGCAAGACGATGGTAGCCGCCTGAGGGGAGCCATTCGTCAAACGGATGAGGCCGGTATGCTGCAGGACGGCAATGTGTATGTGCTCATGGATCAGGTCAGCGAGCATGAGCTGCCGATCATCAACGGTCGTTTGACCCAGGCTGGATTGCATGCGAAGCTGGTTTCAGACCACGAGGAAGATTCGTTGCTGGCTGAGGCTTCGGAACAAGTAGCTGCCGAGTCGCAAGCGGATGAAACGCCGCGCAGTGACGCTGCACCGAATGACTCCGCATCGCATGAAGGCGGCACAGTGTGAACGCGACGGTGATGGCGATGCTGCTTATCGCCGTGCATGTAATGATATGCGTGCTGCTGTGCGTGTTGTCTCGCGTTGGCGTGCTTCGCGTGGAGGGGCGGCTGCTTCCTTTCATGCTGCTGGTGCCATGGGGGGGGGCGTTATGTGTGCTGATGCTGCATATGCGCACGCTGATTCGCGCTGGTGAGCACACGGCTCCGGGGCTTGAGCAAATGCGTGTGGATGATGAGGAACGTCGAAGCATCCTGGTTGAGGAACGAGCTGATTTCGCCAATACAGTGCCGTTGGAAGAGGCACTGATCGTCAACGATTCGAGTCAGCGGCGCAGTCTGGTGATGTCCATTCTCAACGACAATCCCAGCCGTTATATCGATGTGCTGTCGCAGGCCAGACTGAATGAGGATGTGGAAGTCGTGCATTATGCGGCTACCGCCATGGCGCAGATCAGTGCCAAAGAAGACCTTGCATTGCAACGCTGCCGTAACGATTATCTGCAGCATCGAAATTCCGAAACGATGTTGGAACGCTATTGCGATGCGCTGGAACGATATGTCAATTCCGGTATTGCGCAAGGATACGCATTGCAGTTGCAGAAACAACGATATGCCGAAGTGTTGCAGGAACGACTTCGCCAACATGGCGATTATTACGTTGCGTGCCGTCTTGCGCAGATGCAGATTGATCTTGGACTCTTTGATGATGCCGCACACACCATTGACGGCGCTATGGAACGGTGGCCGGATCAAGGCGATGTATGGCTGATGCGTCTACGGCTCGATGCCGCACGCAATGATGGCGATGCGTTGCGTCAAACCGTTCAGCAGATTGAAAGCAAGCATATTTATCTCGGTGGCCAAGGAAGACGCACGCTGCGGTTCTGGACTGGAGCCAAGGAGGCTGAACGCGCATGATCAGAGGATTCCTGTCAGACGTGTTGGCCAAGTGGAAGCGATTCCGCTGGCAAGGTTTGGTCAAAGTGTGGGCTGTGTTTATGGCCATTGCATTGGTGTTGCTGGTGGAAAGCCTGGGCGTGCATTATGGTGCCACGCGGTTCGACATCACGTATTTGGATCGAGCCAAAGCCATTCCTGCTGCCAATGCCATCGCTGGACAAAAAGCCACGAATCTGTTGGTGGTTGACAGTTCGCAGGAGGGTGTCAGCGATGCCGAAGCCATGCTCGACCAGATTCTGCTTGATATGAAAGTCCCTACCACTACGGTTGACGTGGCTGACGAAAATGCTGAATTTCCAGCGTTGAATCACTACAGCACCATAGTAGTGGTCATGCCTAATCTCGACCGTCTGGGTGAGCATGTGCTGCAAATCATGCAATGGGCCAAAAAGGGCGGCGGAGTCATGTTTGCCATGACTCCCGAAAAAACCGGCTATTTGGACGTGATCGGCCCGCAGATCGGCATTGAATCGTCCACATACGAATATGTGGCGACTAAAGGCATTACACCGTCCGAAGATTTTATGTTGGGTGGCGGCCAGACATACACATTCAGTGACCCGTTCAAATCGTCGCTGAGCGTCGCATTGAATGATCGTGCACAGGTGGAAGCGGTCAGCAGCAATGGCAGAACGCCATTGGTGTGGAGGAACGCGGTGGAGTCAGGAACGGCTGTGATGTGCAATATCGGCATTTACGGCAAGGTGTTTCGAGGATTTTACGCTTCGGCGTTCAGTCTGCTCGGTTCTGCCATGGCCTATCCGGTGATTAACAGCGCGGCGTTCTACTTGGATGATTTTCCCTCTCCGGTACCGTCTGGCAATGGCAAATACATCAAACGTGACTACAACATGAGTATTTCTGAATTCTATTCTCAAGTATGGTGGCCGGATTTGGTGCGTCTTGCGGAACGGTACGGTATTCGTTTCACCGGTGTGATGATTGAGAATTACGGCGATGACACCAAGGATGATCCGGTACGACAGACGGATAACACACAATTCGAGTATTACGGAGGATTGTTGCTTCGGCAAAACGGCGAAATCGGATATCACGGGTACAACCATCAGCCGTTGGTGTTGCCGAATACACATTACGGCAAAGAATACGCGTACGTGCAATGGCCGAATCGCAAAGCCATTGTGGCATCATTGCAGGAACTGATCGCATTCCAGAAAGACGTATTGCCGGCCGCAACATCGTCGGTTTACGTGCCGCCGTCGAATATCCTCTCCCAAGAGGCACGAAAGATCATAGGCGAGGATGTGCCGCAGATTCGCGCCATCGCCAGTACGTATATGCCTTCCGACAGTTCCTTGCCGTACATACAGGAGTTCGGTGTTGCGGCCGATGGCATGGTGGAGTCTCCACGTATCGTGTCCGGCGGCATGGTGGGCGACACGTACATGCGTCTTGCCGCGGTTTCCGAATTGAACATGCACTATGTGAGCACGCACTTCATGCATCCCGACGATCTGCTTGATGAAGATCGTGGTGCGAAAGAAGGTTGGGAAACCTATCGCAAGGGATTGGAAGATTATTTGGATTGGTTGGAACAGTCGGCTCCGTCCATTCGTATGCAGACTGGAACGGAATGCGCTGCGGCGGTGCAACGATTCTCAGGATTGACGGTTTCGATGGAAACAACCGATACCAGTTGGGATCTGAAACTTGGCAACCTCACTGATCAAGGGTGGCTGATGTTCCGTGCCAGTAATGGTACGCCCGGCAATGTGCGCGGCGGAAGCCTCACCAAGCTGACCGGTAACTTGTATCTGCTCAAAGCCACGAGCGCCACGGTTCATATCGAACGCAAGACTGGGGGAGCGGCATGAGAATCTGCCTGGTTTTGGAAGGATGCTACCCGTACGTGCATGGTGGCGTGTCCACATGGATGCACAGTTATATCGAAGCGATGAAAGAGCACGAGTTCGTATTGTGGGTGATCGGCGCCAAAGCCGAAGACCGCGGCAAATTTGTATATGACCTGCCCAGCAATGTGGTGGAAGTGCATGAGGTGTTCCTCGACGACGCCTTGCGTCTGAGCGGTGAACGTGCGCAAGTGTCGTTCACCGAAGAGGAATTGCGGTCATTGCGCGAACTGGTGAATCTTGGCAGCCCGGACTGGGATGTGCTGTTCAACCTGTTCCACACCAAAGGCGTGCATCCGCTGTCGTTCCTGCAAAGCCGTGAATTCATTGACCTGTTCACGCAAATCTGCATGGAGGAATACCCGTATGTGGCCTATGCCGACGCTTTCCATACTGCGCGCTCCATGCTGCTGCCGGTGTTATACCTGATGGGCAGCGAAGTGCCGGAAGCGCAAATCTATCATGCGATTTCCACCGGATATGGCGGATTGCTAGCCTGTTTGGGCGGTTCCATCAACCATGCGCCGGTATTGCTTACAGAACATGGTATCTACACGCGCGAACGTGAAGAGGAGATTATTTCCGCCGAATGGGTGCTACCGGCTTTCCGTCCGCGTTGGATTCGTTTCTTCTACATGCTTTCGGAACAGATCTACCGGCGTGCATGGCGTATCACTAGTTTGTTCGGTCGTGCCCGTCTTATCCAAATCGGTATGGGCGCTCCCGCCGACGTCTGCCAGGTTATTCCCAACGGCATTCAATACGAACGTTTTTGCGATATTCCTCTGAAACCCGACGATGGTTGGGTTGATATCGGTGCGGTGGTGCGCATGGCGCCGATCAAAGACGTGAAAACCCTGATTCATGCGTTTCATGAGCTTTCATCTCGCGTTGACAATGTGCGTTTGCATATTCTCGGCGGTGTTGACGATCAGGAGTATGCCGACGAATGCTATGAGCTTGTGGAACAGTTGGGCGTGCGCAATCTTGAATTCACGGGCCGTGTGAATGTGGTGGAATACATGCGCAAGCTTGATTTCACCGTGTTGACCAGCATTTCCGAAGGCCAACCGTTGTCGGTGTTGGAATCGTTCGCTGCCGCACGCCCATGCGTGACTACTGATGTCGGCTGTTGCCGTGAGCTGTTGGAAGGTGAGGATGGCGATGATTTCGGCACTGCCGGTTTTTATGTGCCTCCCATGTACCGCGAAGGCTTAAGCGGGGCGATGGAACGCATGTGTTCCAGCCGCGTGTTGCGTGAAACCATGGGGCAGATCGGCCGCGATCGTGTGAATGCCTATTATCGGCATGAGCGCATGCTTGACGATTATCGCAGGCTGTATAGCGATACCGCGGATCAGTTCGGATTGGATCAGTTCGGATTGGAGCGCTGATATGGCTGGTATTGGATTTGAACTGAAGAAACTGTTCCATCGTAGGGGCTTGATGGCAATGCTGCGAGCCTACGGCTATGCCGGTGTGATTTGCGCAGGCCCGATGCTGCTGGGTGTGCTTCTGCAGTTTGGCGTGCTGATTGTGAGCGGTTGGTGGCAGGTGGGGCGCCCCGACCGTGATCTGCTTGTATGCATGATCACATACACATTGCTTGCCTCATTGGTGTTGACAAGTTTTCTGTCGATGCCGGTCACACGTTTTTTGGCGGATATGCTGTTTGATCACGATGAGAAGATGATTCTGCCATCGTTTTGGGGGTCTACCGACATCATGTTGGTGGTGGGCGCGGTGTTGTACACGGTGTTTCTGCTGTTTTCTGGAGCCACGCTGATGCAGGGCGCGTTGTGTTTATGGCTGTTTCTTGAAATGGTCGTTAACTGGAATGCGATGAGTTATTTGACGGCCATTAAAGATTACAAAAGCATTTTGTATTCTTTTGCTGCTGCAGTGCTGGTGGCGTTTATTACGTCATGCGTGTTGCTTGCGTTGGTGTTCCCGCCGGTGGAATCGCTGTTGTTTGCGGTGGTGCTTGGCTATGGTGTGATGCTGGTGTGGGATGTGCTGCTGTTGCATCGGTATTTTCCGCAAAGTCGTGAGAATCCGTGGCTGTTTCTGCAATGGGTTGACCAGTTTCTGCCGTTGGCGTTGACCGGATTGTTTACCACCATTGGATTGTTCGCCCATTTGGTGATCACCTGGTGTGGGCCGCTTGGCATCAAAGTGAAGGGTCTGTTTTATGGTGCGCCATATTACGATGTGCCCGCCATGCTTGCGTTTTTAACGATTCTGATCACCACGGTGAATTTTGTGGTGTCGGTGGAAGTGAATTTCTATCCGACATATCGTTCGTATTACAGTCTGCTCAACGATGGTGGCACGGTTAAAGACATTACCGTTGCAGAAAATGAAATGCTGGCTGTGCTCAATCGAGAATTGCATTACACGGCGTTGAAGCAATTGTTGGTGACCGCTGCCGTGATTTCGTTGGAAAAAACAGCGCTGAACGCGCTTCCTTTGGGTTTCAACGATGCGATGCATGGATATTTTCGTGTGCTATGCGTCGGATATGCGCTGTATGCGGTCGGCAATACCGTAATGCTGATCCTGCTGTACTTCACCGATTATTCCGGTGCGTTGACTGCATCGGCATTATTTGCCGGGTCGACGGTTATTTTCACGGTAATCGGACAGTTCTTCACTACCACACTGTTCGGCTTCGGTTTTCTGATGGGAGCGTCGCTGTTCCTATTTTATGCGACATTTCGGCTCGCCTCATACACCGACAATCTGCCATACCGAGTGATGGGGCGGCAGCCGATTGTGGCACAGACGAAACGTGGACGTTTCACCGAACTAGGCATACTGCTTGAACACGGCGAACAACGAATCGATCAATCACTGCAGCGCACGGAATATAAGAGGCACGTGCGGCGCGAGTGCGGGACGAACATTACAGAAGCGAGCAATACAATCGGGGAGGAATCGTAAATCATGACATGGTGGAATCGACGCAACACGAAAGCCATTACCACGCTTGTCAAGCAAATAGCGGCATTGACGGCAATGCTGATGGTGCTTTCCTGCGCCGGATATGCGACTTCATCACCCAGCGATAATGAACAATCGCACTCATCGGATTCAACGCAGACGCATGAGCAAGTCAAGAAAAGCGCTGAACAAAGCATCGACGGCGCACACTTGCGCGACAACCAATCGTTATACAAGGTGTATGACGACAGCGGCGTGGAAACCATGTATCTGACGGTATCGCGCGGTAATTCGTCGGAAGGAACCGACCATAGCTGGAGTGAAATCAACCAGTATTCCGTTGATGACTATGCGGCAATGGGCGTTGGACGTTACAAGGTCAATGGTTTGCTGCAGGTCGGCGACGAACAAGGGCCGGTTTCCGGGGAGCTTGGTTTTGGCGAAAGCGCGCCGAACGCCACCGTGCAGGTGCGTGGTCAGTCATCGAGTAAAAACGAGCAGAAGAATTACAAGATCGAGTTGAAAAGCGGCAAAGGCAAGTGGCGTGGCCAGCGTACCATCGCATTGAACAAGCATATGGGTGAAGGTCTGCGTTTCCGTAACAAAATGGCCTTTGATCTCATCAAAGGCATCGACCAGATGATGGGGCTGCGCACGCAATTCGTGCACTTGTATGTGAAAGACGAGACCAGCGGATCGGATTCCTTTGACGATTACGGTCTGTATACGCAGGTCGAACAGCTCAACAAAACCGCATTGCAAGCGCACGGACTGGATAAGAACGGTCAGCTGTATAAAGTCAATTATTTCGAATTCCATCGAGACGAAGACGTGATCAAACTCGCCGACGATCCCGACTACGATCAGACGAAATTCGAAGAAAAACTGGAAATCAAAGGCGACAACGACCATACCAAACTGATTGCCATGTTGAACGCGCTCAACGATTATTCAGTGCCGATGAGCGACATTCTCGGCAAATATTTCGATACCGAAAATCTCGCATACTGGATGGCATTCCAGCTGTTGACCGGCAATACCGATACGCAAAGCCGCAATATGTACCTGTATAGTCCCACGAATTCCGACACTTTCTACGTGCTCGACTGGGACAACGATGGCATGCTCATGCGCAAGGAATATGAGATCAAACAACGTTCCGACGGCAAAAGCTGGGAGAACGGCATCAGCAACTACTGGGGCAACATGCTGTTTAGCCGCTGCTTGCAGACCAAGTCGTTCCGAACTGCGCTCGACAAGGCAATACAAGACGAATACAAGTACATGAATGCCAATCGCATCAACTCCATGGTGAAGCATTACCGCAGCATTACGGAACAATATGTGTGGAAAATGCCTGATTCCATGTATGAAGGCGTTACCAAAAGCCAATATGATGTGATCGCGAACCAGCTGCACAGCGAAATCGAACAGAACTACCAGACATACCAAACCGGGTTCAACAAGCCCATGCCGTTCTACATCGGCACACCTACCCCTACCAATGGCAAGCTCAAACTCAGCTGGGATGTCTCCTACGATTTCAACGATGAGGATTTGCGTTACACCGTCACCGTGGCCAAGGATTACGAAGGTAAGGATGTAGTGTTCACACAGAGCAACCTCGTATTGCCGGAAGCTGTGATGGACATGCCCGGTGAAGGTCAGTACTTCATCAAAGTGAGTGTGCGCAACGCATCAGGCGAGACTCAGGACGCGTTTGACTACTACGTCACCGACGGCAACAAGATCTACGGCACCAAGTGCTTCTATGTGAAAGCCGACGGCAGCATTGTGGAGGATGCCAATGTGCAATGACGGTGGCAATCGAGGAACGTCGCTGCTGCAGCGCGTCAAACGTCGAGTCAGCGAAGAATTATCCGTTCCGCCGCATACAGCCAAGGAACGGTTCCGTCATGAGCTCAAATATTTGATTTCATACGCGCAAAAAGCCGATTTGAACGTGCGTATGGCGCCGCTGCTTGGTCTCGACAAACATGCGAGCAACGGCGGCTATATGATTCGCAGCCTGTATTTCGACGATTATTGGAACACCGCATATCAGGAAAAAGTCGACGGTGTGCTGCTGCGCAAGAAATACCGTATTCGCATCTACGATTACAGCGACCGCGTGATCAAACTGGAACGCAAACGCAAAAGCGACAGTTGGATCTACAAGGAGGATGCGCCGCTTACCCATGAGCAGTTCGACCGCATTCTTGCCGGCGATTACGAGTTTTTGCGCGACAGCGATCATCAATTGTGCCGCGAGTTTTATGTGGAATGCATGTGCAATGTGTTGCGCCCGCGTGTGATCGTCGATTATGAGCGCGAACCGTGGATTCTTGACGCTGGTACCGTGCGTGTCACTTTCGATATGAACGTGCGTGCGGCGGTTGGAGGATTCGATATTTTCGACTCCACACTGCCGGTACTGCCCGTGCTTGAGCCGGGAAAACTGGTGATGGAAGTCAAATTCACCGAATTCCTGCCGCAGATGGTACGCGATCTGTTGCCTGGCAAAGCTCAGGAGCTGACATCGGCTTCAAAATACGTGCTCTGTTATGACAAAGCCTCGTATTTGCGGGGATTCGGCTACTGGCAGGAAGGTTGGAGCGTGCCGAGCCTGTAAAGACAGTCTGTGATCGGCTGGCATTTCCCGAAATCAAACGTTACGAATCAAGGAAGCAAAGAGAGAAAGAACAGCATTATGAGCGTTAATGACATGATCAAAAAGTCGGTGCTGAAATCCTTCAGCCAATACAATGTGCCCAAAATGGCGCTGGCATTGCTGGTGGCGTTGATCGTTGGCATCGTCATTTACTGCGTGTACCGCCGTTTCTACACGGGCGTGGTGTATTCGCGCAGTTTCGCGGTCACGTTGGTGGGCATGTGCGTGCTCACCTGCATGGTCACATTGTCCATCAGTACGAATATCGTGATTTCTCTTGGTATGGTCGGTGCATTGTCGATTGTGCGTTACCGTACCGCAGTCAAGGACCCGATGGATTTGCTGTATTTGTTCTGGGCGATTACTTCAGGTATTGCGTCGGGTGCGGGCATGTATGTGCTGGTGATTGTGGCCGGATTGGTGATGATCGGCATGTTGGCATTGTTCTACTCGTATCAAGACAAAGGGCGCGTGTACATTGCGGTGATCCACTATGTGGGCGATATGGCTGGCGATGAGATCACGCGTGCGTTCGGACGTACTAAATTCTTCGTCAAATCCAAAACCATGCGTGGCGAACGCGTGGAAATGGCCGTCGAAGTGTTTTGCGACGACAAGGATATGGCGTTCGCCGAGCGTATCCGTGCGATTGATGGTATCGAGGACGTAACACTGATACAGTACAACGGCGAATACCACGGATAGTTTTTTTCGACGAGAGGGAGACCGCGTGACCGACATGCCGGAAATGGGCGGAATGCCGTCTAACGACGAGCTGGTGCCTTTTTTCACATTCGAAGACATCGATTATGCGCTCGAAAACGGCGAATTCTGCTGTTATCTGCAGCCTAAATGCAATGCGGAGACGGGAACCATTGTAGGAGCCGAGGCGTTGGTGCGCTGGAATCACCCCAAATATGGCGTGATTCCCCCAGGATGGTTCGTCCCGGTATTGGAAAGAGCCGGACGGATCTGCCATGTGGATATGTTCGTATGGCGCTTCGTGGCTGAGATGCTGGGCAGATGGGAGCGTGAAGGACGCAATCTGGTACCGGTTTCCGTGAACGTGTCCATGATGGATATCAACCAGATGGATGTGGCCGACGTGATTGGCGGGCTGCTGAACGAATATAACGTCGACGCGCGTCTATTGCAGGTAGAAATCACCGAAAGTGCCGTGGCGAAAAACCTGCCCATGGTGGAAGGCACCATCCGCAAACTGCATGCGAGAGGCATCGTGGTGCTGATGGACGATTTCGGTTCGGCATATTCCTCGCTGAACATGCTCAAAGACATTAATGTCGATGTGATCAAACTGGACACGAAGTTCATCGAACTGAGCGATGAGAATGCCGGTAAAGGCATGAAAATCATCCAATCCGTGATTGTGATGGCCAAGAAGCTGCATCTGATGATCATCGCCGAGGGCGCCCAAACCAAGGAACAGGTCGATCGGCTGAAAGCACTTGGATGCGGATATATCCAAGGATATTATTTCTACCCTCCACTGCCGGTGAACCAGATGGAAACGCTGTTGGCTGAACGCGCCGACGGTCGGCACTATTGGGATATGTCGTGCGATTACCTGCATCGCAATCATGTGACTGTCAACGGCCGGGTGCTGTTGGGGGTCTCCGCGTTGGCGGCCGACACCTTTGAAATCCTGGCTGATGGTCTGGCGGAAATATCCCGGTTGAATGTGGAGACAGGCGAATACCGTGTCATCAAACGGGATGGGGTGATTCCCGATCCGGAAGTCGACGAATTCGGTGCCTACATGCGTGCGGTGGCCGCCAACCGGGTGGTGCATCCTGACGATGTCGGGCGATTCTTCGCCGATCTGAATCTGACCTCAATCCGAGAACGGCTATACAGGCAGGAAACCGTGCTGGGGCTATACCGCAGCGAGATATTGGCCAAAACCGGTGTAGTCGCATTCGCAGCGATTCCCACTCACGCATGCTCCCCATCCGACCCTTGGGCTGTGGTGCTGGTCGGACAGAATCTGCCCATGGGACTATTGGCATGCGGCGATGCCGATAATTATCGCAGAGACTCGCTTACGGGACTACTCAACCGCAATGCCTACGATGATGACTTGGAGTACATCCAAGCCACGCATGACAAGCCGTTGACGGTGGTGTACGTCGACATGATCGGACTGCATGAAATCAATAACTATTTGGGGCATGCCAAGGGCGATTCGGCGTTGTGTGGACTGGCGGATGCGATGCGTGCCTGCTTCGGGGACGACAGAATCTACCGCATCGGAGGCGATGAGTTCGTGATTGTCAGCTGCAACCATACGGTGAGCCAAAGTATGCGTCGGATGGCGCGTATGCGTCGGGATTTTCTGGAAGGTGATTGGGATATATCCGTAGGCATGGCCGAATCCGATGATGGAGGGGATCTTCCGGACCTCATCAATCAGGCGGAAATCCGTATGCGTCAGGACAAGAAACAGTATTACGTCAATGGCGGAGGCAAACGTCAGCTCCGCATGCTCAACAACCGGCTTGAGGATATTCTGGTGCGCGATGAGGATATGAAAATGCTGCTTGAACATCTGAATGTACGTTATCCGGTGTCATTTATAGTCAATCTGAATACCGATACGCAGCGTTCGATCATGGTGCCCGATTTCTTTCAGCGTATGCTTGATGGTCATGGCGGTTCCTTCCGCGAAGCATTACGTGAGTTTTGCTATGTGAGGATTGCTCCCGAATACCAAGAAGGTCTCCTGCGACTGCTTGACTACGATGTCGTCCGTAGCCGGCTCAAGTCGGAAGGTGCGGTGCAATGCGGTTACATGAAGAACGACGGTGAGCGGTTCATGTTGACGATTCTTACCGACAACAGATCCACGGACGAGACCATGTGGGTGTTCGAACGTAAGGACCTGCCGTAGCGGAAGGGCAGGTTGTTCGATGGATGATTTTACCCCTCAGCTGGTTTTATTTTGTGAGAATGGTCACATAATGTCGCGGTGTCGTCGATCGCATAACGGTCGAAAATGGGTTTATGATGGGAGTGTTGGCTTCGGCAAGGTATGACGAAGCCTATGAACGCACAGTAGCTTAAAGGAGAGCACTATGGTCTATCGCATGATTTTCAACCAGACGGCGTATTTCGGTCGCGGAGCCATCAAGGAGATTCCAGGCGTTGCCAAGTCGCACGGCTTCACCAAGGCATTCATCGTCACCGATCCGGTGCTGCTGGAAACCGGTACCGTCAAGAAGGTCACCGATGTGCTCGATGAGGCAGGCATGCCGTATGAGGTCTTCGACAACGTCAAGCCGAACCCGCCGGTCGAATGCATTCAGGACGGTGTCGCCAAGTTCGCCGCATCCGGTGCCGACTTCCTGATCGGCTTGGGCGGCGGCTCCCCGCAAGACACCTGCAAGGGCATCGGCATCATCACCGCCAACCCGGAATTCTCCGACGTGCTCTCCCTAGAAGGCGTTGCCGACACCAAGAATCCGTCCGTGCCGATCTTCGGCGTGCCGACCACCGCCGGTACCGCTTCGGAAACCACCATCAACTATGTGGTCACTGACACCGCCAACAAGCGCAAGTTCGTGGCTGTCGACCCGCACGACATTCCGATCGTCGCTTTCGTCGACCCGGATCTGACCGACTCCATGCCGCGTGGCCTCAAGGTTGCCACCGGACTCGACGCCCTGACCCACGCCATCGAAGGTTACATCACTCCGGGCGCATGGAGCCTGTCCGACTGCCTGTCCATGCAGACCATCCGCATGATCGCCAAGAACCTCGCCAAGAGCGCCGACGGTGACATTCCGGCAGGCGAACAGATGGCCTACGCCTCCTACATCACCGGTATGGCCTACTCCAACGTCGGCCTCGGCTTGGTGCATGGCATGGCCCACCCGCTGGGCGGCCGTCTCGGCGTGGCCCACGGCGTTGCCAACGGCATTCTGCTGGCTCCGGTCATGGAATATAACAAGGACTATACCGGTGAGAAGTACCGTGACATCGCTGACGCCTTCGGCATCGCGGACGCCTACACCGGCGATATCGAAACCGTGCGCGAAGAGGCCGTCCAGGCTGTGCATAAGCTCACCGTGGACCTGAAGAACCCGACCACCATCTCCGAAGTCGGTGCAACCGAAGCCGATCTGGAGCCGCTGGCTTATGATGCCTTCCACGATGTGTGCACGCCGGGCAACCCCCGTCAGGCCACGCAGGAGGACATTCTCGCCATCTACAAGAGCCTGATGTGATGCGGCAATTCTCACGAATCGGCAATCGTGCGTAGCGAACGACGAATCGTGAGAGAACAACGCTGAGAACATAAAAATCGTGGTGTGAATCGGAATAAATTCACACCACGATTTTTGTATGCGACTACAATTATGTATGTTGATGAATTGAAATATTTCAATATCTCAATTCAATATGAATATATGCGAATTAATCGTTGGAATCTTCGTGCTTTTCACTCCACTCCTCATCAGTAGGGGTGTCGTCATACCATTCACGGCCCTCCTGCTCGGCCAACTCCATCTGCTCGTTGATCCACGCCACCTCTGCAGGATTGATATCGGCGGTGTCAAGCACCTTCTGCCACACCGGATACAGCAAATGCATCACCGGATATAGCGCGGTGAGTAGAATCTCCGGCTTATGCTTGCGTGAATGCTGTGGATGCGCGTCGAACGTGTTCTTGAAACGACGCATGTAATTATTGAACGACGTGAGCGACGTGTCCATACGACGGGCGCTGATGCCGGCGATCATGCGAGGGCAGTACACGGTTTTCAAATCCTTGCCCAGCAGATGCAGCGAAATATCGATATCCTCATGCATCACATCGGCCTTGTCGCGGCACACCTCGTCGCAAATTTCGCGCCAAGCTGAAGCGCGGACCGCCATATTCGAGCCAAACAGCAACGGCTGGCCGCCATCGGCCTTGTAAATGCGCTTGCGCGTGGAATTATCCCCACGCAAACCAAAATGGCGGCTCGGCAGATCGTAATACATCACCGGACCAGTGGCACCCATGGCCTCCGGATCCTCAGTGAAAATGCCGGACACCACTTCGACCCAATCCGGGCGAATCATGCAATCAGCGTCGAAACGGCCCAAAATATCGCCGGTGGCGTGATTCAAACCATAATCTCGCGTCGGAATCAATCCCTGTTCCTCATCCTGATGCAGCAAACGGACAGGGGCTTGAGGGTGATCTTTCATAAACTGCTCCACCACGGCTACCGTCGAATCGGTGGAACGATTGTCGACAACGATCACTTCATGGGGCATCACGGTCTGCCTAGTGGCATTCAACAGGCAATCGTTGATACGCTCCTCTTCATTCCAAGCGGGGATGACAATTGAAACGTTCAGCATAACTACCACAATAGCTCAGCCTGTACACGACGCCTATCGCTACAATAGGAAGCCATGAGCGAAAGCGAACAGCGAATGAACAATACGCAGAGCGAAAACGGTGCGAACACCAGCGAACAGCGCTGGGACCTCGGCACCCTGTTTCCAGCCAAAGGAGATCCCCGAAAACCACCGGAATGGCTGGGGCGTGCGCTGCTATACATCGCCATAGCCATTGTGGTGTTTACTTTCTGCTGGCGCAGCTGGGGCAAAATCGAATACCTGGTGATTGACATCATCGTTTCGCTGTTCGTCGCGCTCGCGGTGGAGCCGGTGGTGGTGCCGCTGGTCAAGCATGGCTGGAAACGTTCGTTCGCCTCGCTGTTCTCGCTGCTGATGCTGGCCGTGATGCTCGGCGTGCTTTTCACGCTGTTCGGCAACCTGTTCGTGCAGCAGGTGATCGCATTGGTGAACGGTCTGCCCGACCTGTATGAGCAGATGTGCCAGTTCGTCAGTCAATACGCGAATTTCCAACTTCCTGAGATCAATAATCTCGGCAATGAGATTCTGAAGAACATTCAAACGTCATGGGTCACCGATTTCGCGGGTACGGCGCTAAATACAGTGTCGGGATTGTTTTCGTTCCTGATCAACCTCATGACAATAATCATGACCACGTATTACATTTCAGCGGCTGGTCCGAAATTGCGTCGTGCCGCATGCCAGTGGATGGCTCCGGCGGCTCAGCGCCGATTCCTGTTCGTGTGGACGGTGAGCCAGAGCCAGATCTCGTCGTTCCTGTTCTCCCGCGCCATTCTCGCATTGCTGAACGCGTTCTTCACCGGAATCTGTCTGATGCTGCTGCACGTGCCCTATTGGCTACCGTTGGCGCTGTTCTGCGGTATGGTTTCGCAGTTCATTCCTATGCTGGGCACGTATATCGGCGGCGCATTGCCGGTGCTGTTCGCGTGGGGCAGCTGCGGACTGTGGCAGGCTGTGGCGATACTGATGTTCATCTGCGTGTATCAGCAGATTGAGAATCTGATCTTCGCGCCGAAGATCTCCCAGCGCACCATGGATGTGAATGATGCCGTGGCGTTCCTCGCGGTGTTGGCGTTCACTTCGCTGTTCGGCGCGCTTGGCGCATTCCTCGCATTGCCGGTGGTCGCTTCCGTGCAGACGATCTTCCGCACCTATACAAAGCGGTACGAGCTAGTCGATTCTCCGCTGATGGACGATCCGGTGCCTGAAAAGAAGTCGAAGCTGGTGGAAGGCGCCGAAGTGATCAGCGAGCATCTGCATAATATGCCTCGCGCGGTGCAGGGATCCAGTGCGCATGTGCCGATTTCCGACGAAGTGCGGCAGTTACAGGAGCAGGCGTACAATATCAGCCGTTCCGAGGAATCGCTGGAATCGAACGAGACCGTCGCCATTCCGAAGCACGTGTTGGACAGAACAGAACACAAGCCATTGCAGGGTCTTGAGAGCGAAAACACATCGCAGGAATCCAATAAAAAATCGGAATCCGACAATGAACGGAAGAACGACGAATCGCGAGAAGCTGAAGGAAGCACGAAAAACGCGGATGGCAATCCAAGAAGTAGGTGGCGCTAATGGTACTGCTGAGCGTACTTGACATTCTGTTGGTCATTGTCGGCGGCTCAGGCATGGTCTATCAGGCGGTATGCATTCTTATCTCGCTGTTCACCAAGCCGATCAGATTCCCCCAAGCGCCGATGGACAAGCGGTATGCAGTGTTGATTTCCGCACGAAACGAAGCGAAAGTCATCGGCAACCTCATTACCTGCATCCAAACGCAGACGTATCCGAGCGAGCTGATCGACATTTGGCTTGTTGCCGACAATTGCACCGACAATACTGCCGAAGTGGCGCGCAACATGGGCTGTCACGTGATCGAGCGTTTCAACAAGGAGCTCGTGGGCAAGGGCTACGCGCTGACGTATCTGCTTGACCAGATGAACGAATCCGGCGCATCCGACCCGTACGACGCGTTCTTCGTGTTCGATGCCGACAACAAGCTTGACAAGCATTACGTCGAAGAGATGAACAAGGCGTTCCAGTCGGGATTCAAGATTCTCACCAGCTACCGTAATTCCGTGAATTTGTCCGACAATTGGGTCTCTTCCGGTTCGGCATTGTGGTTCATTCGTGAATCTCGATTCCTGTCGGCATCGCGCATGTGGCTCGGCAACAGCTGCCATGTAGGGGGTACTGGCTTCATGTTCTCGCGGGAGATCATGCGTCGTAATAATGGTTGGAAATTCCATTTGCTGACTGAGGATTTGGAATTCACCATGGATTCCTTGCTACACGGCGATCGTATTGGCTATTGCGGCACGGCGATTCTGTATGATGAGCAGCCGGTCACGTTCGCGCAGAGCTGGCGTCAGCGTTTGCGTTGGAGCAAGGGCTTCCTGCAAGTGTTCCGTTATTACGGGCCGGCTTTGATCAAACGCGCCATCAGGGAACGCGATTTCTCCGCCGTTGATTTCACGCTGTTGTTGTGTCCGTTCACAGTGATCGGTATTGTGCGCGTTCTGCTGGGACTGTTGTTTGCGACCTGCGGATTCGTGACATGGCAGAGCCAGTTGAGCTCGTTGGCCGGTTGGACGTCCGGCATTGTGATGTCGGTGATCGGCATGATGGCGTTGGCCGCGTTGACGATCATTGTGGAACGCGATCAGATCGGCGCCACCAATAAGGAGCTGTTCGCGTATGTGCTGAGCTTCCCGATCTACATGTTCAGCTATGTGCCGATCTCGTTCCAGGCGATGTTCGCCAAGTCGGAATGGAAGCCAATCGAACATAAGGGATGACGTTCGTTCGTTCGCAGGCTTGCGTATTTCCTGCTTTTCGTTTTCATTTCGATTTTTCTTTCGATTTCCGCTTATGACTGGAGTGTTGTTGTTCCATGGATGATTCGGCTGAATACCGGCATGTGAAACGTCGTCGATACATTACGGTGGCGCTTTCCGTGGCGCTCACTACGGTATTGTGCGTTGGCTATGTCGTGGCCGACATTTTCGACAAGCTGCCGGGCGTTCTTACCCTGCAGGAGGTCGAACACATCACCGCCAAGACGCCGGGCAACGCCATTCCTGCGGCAACGGTGGTCGGAGGGCTTGACGCTTCAAAGACCGTGGATGCAGCTGCGGCGAAGACGCTGATCAGCCAATTCGAAACGGCCGCCTCCGATTTCGGTGGCGAATATGCCATCGCCATCGCCGATGCGGCCGGCAATGTGATTGCCGAGCATGCTCTCGACAAGTCGTATACGCCGGCATCCACCATGAAAACGTTGACGGCATATGCGGCGGCGACCACGCTTGACATGGGCGAGACACTGGACACGCAAACCTATCTGGAACAGCGCGAGGACGGCACTTCGCGATTGGTGCTCAAAGGCAATGGCGACATGCTGCTCGGTGCCGGTGCATCCGATTCGTCGCATATCAACGGGCGTGCCGGATTGGGAACGCTTGCCGCGAGCACGGCCCAGGCGTTACGCCAGCGTGGCATCACTTCCGTGACGCTTGTCTACGATGATTCCCTGTTCGGTAATGACCGTTGGCCGAACGGCATAGCCGAACTCGATTCAAACCACGTGTACTACGCGCCGACCGCGTCCATGGCGGTGGATGGCGGGCGCAATTGGAACGGTGCCGGTCCCGCAGATCCCGATATGTTCAGCACATATCCAGCTTTGAGCACGCAGCCAGCCCGCGAGGCCGCGCAGGTGTTCGCGCAACGCTTGGCTGAACAGGGCATTGCCGTGAACTCTTCCGTGGAGCAGGGAACGGTCCCTGAAGGCACCAGTTCCATCGCGGCCGTGCATTCCGCATCGCTGAATGAGATCATGGCGTTCATGCTTCGGCATTCCGACAATTCCCTGGCTGAGGAATTCGGCAGACTGCTGGCTTTGCATCTCGGCGCCGACAATTCGCCGGCCGGGGCTGTGCGGTCAGTCGAACAGGTGCTGGTTCAGCAGGGAATCTCTACCGAAGGTCTCATCATGTCCAACTGTTCGGGTCTGTCCGAGGAGTCCAAACTCACCGCGCGCACCCTGCTGGAAGTGCAGCAACGCAACCTGACGAGCGGTGCCGGAGCTGCCGCTGCCGAAGGACTATCGGTCGTGGGGTTCGTGGGCACTGCCGCGAATCGTTTGAACGATGCTGACGAGGCTGGTCTTATCCGTGTCAAAACCGGCAGTTTGGGAGACGTGACCTCCATGACCGGCAATGTGTCGCGTCACAACGGAGGCGCGCTGAGCTTTGCCGTGATTGTCAACAATCCCGACGACTTCGAGGCCGCGAAATCCGCTATCGACACTTTTGTGGCCGCACTGCCGAAGCTGTGATGCCATGGTGTATTCGTCTCGTTTGCGTAAGGGTGTCGGCGAGTTACGGGCCGCGCTGGAATCGGCCGGATTAGGATTGCAGGATGCCCGATTCGCCCGCCATGGCGAGCACACGCCCGATGCGGACGCTCCTCTGATTATGGTGGCATGTTCAGGTGGCCGCGATTCGATGGCGTTGGCTGCGGTTGCCGCGAAAACATGCGCTTCATTGGGATTGCGATGCGGGACGATTATCATCGACCATCAGTTGCAGCAAGGCTCTGCCGGGGTCGCGCAAACAACCGCCGATCGTTGCGTTGCGTTGGGTCTTGACCCAGTGCGTGTTCGTGCGATTGACGTACCCGACTCCCGCGGCATCGGTGTTGAGGCAGCGGCACGTGAAGCACGCTACCATGCGATTGTCGACGCATGCTCCGACGCTTCGGCCGTGCTGCTGGCTCATACGAAAAACGATCAGGCGGAAACCGTAATCATCGGTTTGTTGCGTTCTGCGGGCCTCGATGCGGTTTGCGGTATGAACGGTTCCTTCATACGAGACGGGGTGCGTTTTCTACGCCCGTGGCTGAATGTGACCCGTGAAGAAACCACCGGCATCTGCGAGGATCTGCGGCTGGCCTGGTGGGACGATCCCACAAATGGGCCGGATGTGGGGAATTCGGATGGAAACGAGCCCCTTCCCGCGAACTATCCACTGCGATCCCGAATACGGCACGATCTCATGCCATATCTTGAATCATTTGCGGGAAGCGACGTTGTGTCGAAACTTGCGCTTGGAGCGAGGCTTGCCGAAGACGATCGCGCATATCTTGACGGTGTGGCGCAACGCGTGTGCGAACAGGGCGTAACCGTGAACAACGGCGAGATAATCATCGACGTGCGTGCGTTGCAATCGCAAGACATTGCCATCAGAAGACGGGTGATTGTGCGCTCGCTTGCAGAAGCAGGCATTTCGTGCATGGCACGGCAGGTTGAAGGGATCGACAGGCTGATCTGCGACTGGCACGGCCAGAAAGGTGTGAGTCTTCCCAGCGGATATTCAGCATATCGCCAGAAACACGTCATTCGCGTGTGCCAAGATGGTGGGCATGCGAATCGCTGACGTACAAGAAGATATTGATCACGAGCTGATCAGTAAAGAAGAGATTGCCGACATCATCAACCATGCTGCGGCTCAGGCCAGTGAGGACTACCGTGGCAAGAACCCGCTGCTGGTTTGCGTGCTCAAGGGTGCAGTGAACACGCTTGCGGCGTTCTCGCAGGCCATGAGCATCCACGCGGAGATGGATTTCATGAGCTTGTCAAGCTACGGTTCCGGCACTCAATCGAGCGGCAAGATCACCGTGCGGCAGGATCTGTCCACCGATGTTCGCGGTCGTCACGTGCTTATTGTGGAAGACATTATCGATTCGGGCGTCACGTTGGCGTGGCTCGTCGATGAGCTCAAGAGCCGTGGTGCCGCTTCCGTGGAGATTTTTGCGCTGTTGGAAAAGCCGGCGCGCCGTAAGGTGAATGTTCCTGTGAAATATAAGGGACGTGAGATTCCCGATGAATTCGTGGTCGGTTTCGGTTTGGATTATGACGAGCGATACCGCAATCTTGATTCGATCGCGGTGCTGAAGCCGGAAGTCTATGAAGGAGGTCAGGCATGAGTTTTCCTGGTCCGGGCCAGTCGCCGAACAACAACGGCGGCGGCAATAACCCGTTCACCAATCCGTTTGGACGCAACAACAACACCGGTAATGGTAACGGTTCCAACGGTAACGGCGATAAGTCCAACGGCAACGGATCCAATGGCGGTCCGCGTCCGTTCTGGCAGTCCCCATGGCTGTGGGTTGTGGTTGTGGCATTGCTTGCCGTGACCATGTTCCAGATTTTCGCCGGAACCGGTTCCCAGACCATCGACACCAAGGATGGTCTGCAGATCCTCAACGGCAACAATGTTGAATACGCGCAGATCGTAGACAACACCCAGCAGGTCAAGCTCAAGCTTAAGAGCGACTACTCCGCTACCGACCCGGATACCGGGCGTATGAAGAACTACGGAAAAAACGTGCAGTTCTACTACACGTACGCGCAGTCCGCAACCGTGGTCAAGGCCGTGCAGAAGGCTGATCCGGTCAAGGGCTGGACGGCGACCATGCAGCAGAGCAGCATTTGGACGTATCTGCTGACCTCGCTGCTGCCGTTCCTTATTATCTTTGGTCTGTTCTGGTTCATGATGAGCCGTATGGGCGGTGCCGGCGGCATGTTCGGTATGGGCGGCAAGAAGAACAGCGGCAAGCTGCTCGAAGGCCAGACCCCGACCACCAAGTTCGCCGACGTGGCCGGCGAAGAGGCTGCCGTGCAGGAAGTCGAAGAAATCAAGGACTTCCTGAAGGATCCATCTCGTTACAAGGCTTTGGGTGCCCGTATTCCGCGTGGCGTGCTGTTGTATGGCCCTCCAGGTACCGGTAAGACGCTGCTGGCACGAGCCATCGCAGGCGAGGCCGGCGTGCCCTTCTATTCCATGGCAGGCTCCGACTTCGTGGAAATGTTCGTGGGCCTTGGCGCATCCCGTGTGCGCGACCTGTTCGATGAGGCCAAGAAGAACGCTCCGGCCATCATCTTCATCGATGAGATCGATGCCGTCGGTCGTAAGCGTGGCGGTTCCGGTATGAGCGGTGGCCACGACGAACGTGAGCAGACGCTGAACCAGCTGCTAGTTGAGATGGACGGTTTCAATAACGATACCAATCTGATCATCATCGCCGCGACCAACCGCCCCGACGTGCTTGATCCGGCACTGCTTCGTCCGGGCCGTTTCGACCGTCAGGTGGCCGTCGAAGCGCCTGATTTGGAAGGCCGCGAGGCTATTTTGAAGGTGCATGCCAAGGGCAAGCCGTTCGTGCCTGACGTCGATCTGCATATGATTGCCGTGCGTACGCCGGGCTTCACCGGCGCCGATCTGGCCAATGTGTTGAACGAAGCTGCATTGTTGTGCGCCCGCGCCGGTGCGCAGCTGATCGACAATCGTGCCATCGATGAGGCCATCGACCGCGTGCAGGCGGGCCCGAAGCGCCGTTCCAAGGGCATGGCGCTCGACGAACTGCGCAACACCGCATACCACGAGGGTGGTCACGCGCTGGTGGCAGCCGCCATGAACGATACCGATCCGGTCACCAAGGTCACCATTCTGCCGCGTGGCCGTGCGCTTGGCTACACCGCGGTAATGCCTACCGAAGATCGGTATTCCATGTCGCGCAACCAGCTGCTCGACCAGATGGCGTACGCCATGGGCGGTCGTACTGCGGAAGAGGTCGTGTTCCACGATCCGACCACCGGTGCTTCCAACGACATCGAAAAGGCGACGAACATCGCACGTCAGATGGTGCTTGACTACGGTTTCTCCGACAAACTGGGTGCCATCAAGTGGTCTGATGACGAGCAGAGCGACCTTGGATCGCTGAACCACAAGTATTCCGCACGCACCGCCGAAATCATCGACGAGGAAGTGCTCAAACTGGTGGAAACCGCGCATACCGAAGCGTGGAACGTTATCAACGAGAATCGTGATATTCTTGACGAGCTTGTACGTCAGCTGCTCGTCAAGGAAACACTCAACGAAAAGGAGCTCGCGGAAATCTTCGCTAATGTCAAGAAGGCACCGAAGCGTGAAGTGTGGCTGAGTGACAGCAAGCGCCCGGATTCCGACATTCCGCCGGTTCCGATTCCCGAATCCCTGAAGAAAAGCGCAGGATTGACCAACTGATGAGCGATACCGAAGAATTCGATACCCTCTTCGACGACAAGGCCCGTGCCGCCCATGCGGCCGGGCCTGTCGGCTATGACGAGGAAGGCGTGCGCCAAGCCGTGCGCCTGTTTCTGAAGTCCATCGGCGAGGACCCCGAACGTGAGGGTCTGCTGGATACGCCCGACCGCATCGGACGAGCATGCAAGGAACTGTTCGCCGGTCTCGGACACGGGCCGGAGGAAGTGCTCAAAACACGTTTCAAGGTGGATACCGACGAAATGGTGCTGGTGCGCGACATCGAGCTGTTCTCCGTATGTGAGCACCATCTGCTGCCGTTCCATGGCGTGGCCCACGTCGGATACATCCCATCCAACGGCCAGGTGGCGGGGCTGAGCAAACTGGCCCGACTGGTGGAACTGTACGCCCGTCGGCCCCAGGTGCAGGAACGTCTCACCCAGCAGGTGGCCGACGCGTTGATGGAAGGCATCGACGCGCGTGGCGTGATCGTGGTCACCGAATGCGACCACATGTGCATGGCCATGCGTGGCGTGAAGAAGGCGCAATCGCGCACGGTCACATCGGCGGTGCGCGGTTGCATGCGAGACGCGACGACGCGAGCCGAAGCCATGAGTCTGATTCTGTCGCAGCATTCGTGATCGATGCGGCCGCAGCAAGTCGAATCGTAAATAACAATAACCGGATATAGGAGGGAAACCGGATGACTATTGATATGGAAGCGATTCATGATAGTGACCGTACGCTGGTGATGGGCGTGCTCAACATTACGGAGGATTCGTTCTCCGATGGAGGGCTGTGGCTCGATCCTGCGAAAGCGAAGGCGCACGGCGAGGCGATGATGAAGGATGGGGCTGACATCGTCGACATCGGTGCCGAATCCACTCGCCCCGGAGCCAAACGCGTCAGCGAGGAAGACGAGCAAACCCGCGTGCTAGGTGCCGTGGATGCGTTGATTCCGGAAGGTGCGGTGCTGTCAATCGACACCACACGCGCATCGGTGGCTCGCATGGCGTTGGAGCATGGTGCGCAAATCATCAACGACGTGTCCGGCGGTCGGCTGGACCGCGAAGTACCCCATGTGGTGGCCGAGCATTCGGAAAGCCTTTACATTGTGCAGCATTGGCGCGGCTGGCTTGCCGGCTCCGCAGGCGACGTGCCTGACGCTGATACGTCCGTGTACGCCAATGGCGTGGTGGATGACGTGTATGACGAACTCATGAAGCAGGTCGACGACGTGCTTCAGGCAGGCGTCTCACCGTCACAAATCATCATCGATCCGGGTCTTGGATTCTCCAAACCGAGCGTCGAGCATAACTTCCCGCTGATGACGGCATTGGAGAGGTTCAATGCTACCGGGTATCCGGTGCTGATTGGAGCCTCGCGCAAACGATTCGTCGGTGCGGCGCTTGCCGATGCTGGTATTGACAAGCCAAACATGGATAGCAAAGACAATGCGACCGCCGCCATCAGCGCCCTATGTGCCGAACATGGAGCGTGGGCCGTGCGCGTGCAGGACGTGGAGAAAAGCCGCGATGCGGTGGTGATCGGCAACGCGTGGCGTGCCTTCGCTAACGACTGATGCACGGTGCTCGCATACGTCGTGCGTTCCTGACAGCGTAGGTGCGGCAACGCATTTCCACCATTAAACCTTAAGATATGCAAAGAAAGGCTGGCATGGATCAGATTCGATTGACTGGCGTTCGCGCGGTCGGCAAACACGGAGTGCTTGATTTCGAACATGAGCGTGCGCAAACGTTCGTCGTCGACGCCACGTTGTTTCTTGATCTTGCGCCGGCCGGGCATTCCGACGACCTGCGGGACACCGTCGATTACGGTGCCATCGCCAAAGGAATAGTCGCCATCATCGAAGGCGAACATGTCGATCTCATCGAAAAACTCGCTGATCGCATCGCCAGCATGATTCTTGAATATCCAGCCGTGGCACAGACGCAGGTGACCGTGCACAAGCCGAGCGCGCCAATCGTCGTACCATTCGACGACGTGAGCGTAACCGTGGAACGTTCTCGTGAAACAATTTCGGCTGCATCGCAAGTGCATCATGCCATCATTGCCATGGGTGGTAACCAAGGCGATGTGGCAGCCACCTTGCGTGACGCGGTACGTTCGATCGACGGACTGGCATCCACTCAGGTTACGGGCGTTTCGCCGCTGTACCGTACCGATGCGTGGGGCATGCCCGATGGTACCCCCGACTTTTACAATGCGGTTGTTTCTGTGACCACCAAACTGTCGGCAATGGAACTGCTGCGAGGACTGCAGCGCATCGAAGCTGAACATGGTCGAGTGCGTACCGACCATTGGACTTCGCGCACACTCGATCTGGATATCATCGATTTTGACGGGCAGAGCAGCGATGATCCGGATCTGACGCTGCCTCACCCCCGTGCATGGCAGCGTGCGTTCGTGCTGGGTCCGTGGCTGGCGCTCGAGCCGGACGCTGAACTGCCGGGCGAACATGCCGGTTCCGTGGCCCAGCTATTGCACGAGGCATCCGACCGCGACCATATCGACGAAATCGCTGATGATTGGATGGTGGGAAGTCCGACCGGCTACGGTATCGACGACCTTGCCTGCGATGCCAATAATGCGGGCGATGCGGATGATATGGACGAAGCGCATGATGCGATAGATTCCAGCGATCTGCCGGAAGGAACCGCCGCAGCCAAAGCGGCGGCACTTGCTTCTGCACAGCCAGAACCCGCATCGAAACGTGCGGTGATTTCACTCGACAGCCCGGCAACCGATGCCGAACAGCAGTTCCGCATGGCCATCGTCATGTTGGACGGCATTCCCGGCAACCAAGTCGAGGGCATCTCACCCCTCTACCATGTGAGCCAACTCGACGGACTCCCCGACAAAATGGCCGCGGTAATCCAGATTTCCACGCGCATGGGCGCCCATGATCTAATCGAAGCATTAGGCAATGTGGAAGCTTCCATTGGCGAAGACCTTGATCTCGACCTGATCGACATGGAAGGCGTGGAATGCGATGAACCCGACTGCAAGGTGCCGTGGCCCACCGCACGCAATCATGCCGCAGTGCTTGCGCCATGGCTCGACATGGATCCCGATGCGAGACTGGGTAAGGATCCGGTATCATTCCTGCTAGCCATGGCCCCCGATGCCGCGCAGGTGGGACTGCTGACCGACAATTGGATTATCGGAGGTACGCTATGAAAGCGCGCAGAACCCCTTGGTGGTGCTACGTTCTCGCTGCCGCATTAGGATTGCTTGCCGGAATAGGATTGGCGAAATATGGCGAGATTTCAGGTTTTCCATTGGTCGGCGCTCCATGGATTGTGCCCGTGGTGTTGGCGATTCTGGGATTCGTCGTGCTTTATATGGCATTGCAGATCCATAAATACACCACCACAGATTCCGAAAAACGCGCGCAGCTGAAACCTTTGGACCCGCAGAAGGCGTTCGCCACACTGGTGTCGTGCAAAGCGTTGGGCGTGGCAGGAGCGTCGTTGGCCGGCTGGTATGGTGGGCAGCTCATCATGAGCCTGCCGCATGGCGAGGCAACGTTCTACAGCCAAGCCATCCTCGAATGCGCGATTGTGGCAATCGTATGCATAATCGATATGATCATTGGCATTGTGGGGGAGTGGCTGTGCCAAATCCCACCAATCGACGGCCCGGAAAGTCCAAAAATGAAAACGGCCACGCAACGCAATCGTTACGCGGCCGCGGCTACCAAATCAGCGACACAATCGAAAGTCTGATTACCTCACTTCTTCAGATTCTCTTCGGGAACGCGAAGCATCACCTCCTGGGTCATGCAGGCAACAAGTTCGCCATCCTGCGTATACACCTTCGCCTGACCCAAGCCACGTCCGTGAGCTGCAGTAGGCGTATCCTGCACATACAAATGCCACTGATTGATATCAATATCGCGATACCACCACATCGAATGATCGATCGAAGCGAACGAAATACCAGGCGTGGCAATACTCAACCCAGCGCGACGTAACACCGGCTCCAACATCACCTGATCGCAGCCCATCGCCAGCATCGCACGATGCATAACCTGCGGAACATCAACCGTGCCATCAGCCTTCATCCACACCATCTGTTTACCGGAATCATTGCTGGCGCTCTTCTTATCGGCACCCAACATAATCGTGCGCGTCACATGACGAATGTCGAACGGCGACTTTTCCGCATAATATTTGGCAAACGAAGACTTCTCGGCAAATGGTTCCATAAGCTGCTTCGCGCTGGTCAACGCTTCCGGCTCCGGTACACCCTCCGGCATCGGATCGGCGAACTCAACACCCTCCTGACCCTGCTCCTGAAAACTGGCGATGGCGGTGAGAATCGAACCCTGAGCCTGCGTGACATTTACACGACGAGCCGAAAACGAGCGGCCATCACGCAGATTCTCCACATCAAACAGCAAATCCTGACGAATATCACCGGCAGAAATGAAATAGCCATGAATCGAATTCGGCAGGCGAGACGGCGACACCGTTTTGGATGCGGCCATCATAGCCTGCGCAATCACCTGACCGCCATACACGCGGCCAGTGGGGAAATACAGGCTTTCACCATTCACATACATATGATTGCGGTACATGGACGGCGTGCCCAGTTGAAGCACCTTTGCTAACCGTTGCAATGGTGTGATTGCCGTTTCTGTCATGACATTCCTCGATTCTTTTGAGTCGCATAGGTAACGCTTCGTTCCGGATTCGAGTCTACGCAAGGGCGGTAAATTTCGCCGGATTGTTTTGTAACGAATGCGTGAGAAGCGTGAACGGCAGGTAATCGCCAAACGATTCACATACGGCAAAGCGCCGCACTTCGTAACGAAGCACGGCGCTTTACTGAAATATGGGGTTAACCGGCCCTGCAATTATGGACTTGCTTCGCAAGGCTCATTGTTACCCTCGTTCGGTTGTCGCCTCACTCAGACTGACCCTACGAACGGTCCACTGGACTGTTCGCTTAACAGGTCAGCCTGTGGCCCTGCAATTACGGTCTTGCTTCGCAAGGCTCATTGTTGCCTTCGTTCGGCTGTCGCCTCACTCAGACTAAGCCTACAGACAGTCCATAGGACTGTCTGCTTAACGGCTTAGCGGGTCAGCTTGCGATGGAGACGGTGGGGGCGAGCCGCGTCTTCGCCGAGACGGGCCACACGGTTCTCCTGATAGGCCTGGAAGTTGCCTTCGAACCAGTACCACTTGGCCGGATTCTCATCATCGCCTTCCCATGCGAGAATATGCGTGGCCACACGGTCGAGGAACCAACGGTCGTGAGAAATCACCACAGCGCAGCCCGGGAAGCCAAGCAGTGCGTTTTCAAGCGATTCAAGGGTTTCAACATCAAGATCGTTGGTCGGTTCGTCGAGCAGCAGCAGGTTGCCGCCCTGCTTCAGAGTCAAAGCAAGATTCAGACGATTGCGTTCACCACCGGACAGCACGCCGGTGAGCTTCTGCTGGTCGGAACCCTTGAAACCGAAGGACGCCACATACGCGCGGGTCGGCACTTCAACGCCGGCAACCTCGATGAAGTCAAGACCGTCAGACACGGCCTCCCACAGGTTTTTATTCGGGTCAAGACCAGCACGATTCTGATCGACATAGCTGATCTGCACGGTCTCACCGATCTTCAACGAGCCAGACGTCAACGGTTCAAGGCCGACAATGGTCTTGAACAGGGTGGACTTACCCACGCCGTTCGGGCCGATCACGCCGACAATGCCGTTACGCGGCAGCGTGAAGCTCAAATCGTCGATGAGCACGCGGTCGCCGAACGCCTTGTGAATATGCTCGGCTTCCAGCACAGTAGAGCCCAGACGCGGACCAGCCGGAATCTGAATCTCGGAGAAGTCAAGCTTCTTATTGTTACGAGCCTCCTGCTCCATCTGGTCGTAACGTTCCAGACGAGCCTTGTTCTTAGCCTGACGGGCCTTCGGCGAAGAACGCACCCAATCAAGTTCGCTCTTCAAACGCTTGGCGAGCTTGGCGTCCTTGGCGCCCTGGATCTCCATACGCTTGGCCTTCGTCTCCAAGTACGTAGTGTAGTTGCCCTTATACGGGTACAGCTGACCACGGTCGACCTCGCAGATCCACTCAGCCACGTTATCCATGAAGTAACGATCGTGGGTAACGGCGATGACGGCACCCTTGTACTGGTGCAGGAACTGCTCCAACCACAGAATCGACTCGGCATCAAGATGGTTGGTAGGCTCGTCAAGCAGCAGCAGATCAGGAGCTTCCAGCAGCAGCTTGCACAAAGCCACACGACGGCGTTCACCACCGGAGCACACCGTCACCGGAGTATCCGGATCCGGGCACTGCAGAGCATCCATAGCCTGCTCAAGCTGAGAATCAAGATCCCAACCGTTTGCAGCATCGATATCGTTCTGCAGCTTGCCCATCTCATCCATCAAAGCATCGAAATCGGCATCCGGATTGGCCATCTCTTCGCCAATCTGATTGAAACGAGCCACTTTTTCAGCGATCTCGCCGAACGCCATCTTGATGTTCTCGCCAACAGTCTTGGTGTCATCCAGCGGCGGTTCCTGCTGCAGAATGCCGACGGTATAACCCGGAGTCAAAGAAGCCTCGCCATTAGACACGGTGTCGAGTCCGGCCATGATCTTCAGCAGCGTGGACTTACCCATGCCGTTCGGGCCAACAACGCCAATCTTCGCGCCTGGCAGGAAGCTCAAAGTCACGTCATCGAGAATCACACGGTCGCCGTAAGCCTTGCGGGCCTTGATCATCTGGTAAATAAACTCAGCCATATAAATCTACAATCCTGTCTTATCGTTGCAATTCCAACGTTTTGCTGGACCTGATTCCGTAATGACGCAAATGAAGAATGGCACAATCGTTCACGAGGTGTTCCGGACGGCCCGTTTTGTGTCATCCGCCGTTTGTTTTCCCGTGTCATCCCGGTGTCTGTCCACGCAAAAGCACCTTGTGGATTATCCCATATCCCATCGTCATGCCGCAACAGTGGATTGACGAGGTGCGGGGCAGGTTGCATATTGCGGTGATCGGTTTGTAGCGCATGGCGCAGGTGCTTTCGATCGCGGAACACGCCGATGCTTTGAGCATTGCATAGAAAGTATTCGTCTGATATATAATAATTATCGTAAAACGATAAAAAATTATCAAATAATAAATATTTTCATTATTGTCAAAGGAAGTGATAACGATGAAGGCAACGAAGCTTAACGCGGCGGTCAAGGTCATCGCGAAGATTGTGGAAGTGATGCTCTGGATCGCAACGGCGGTGTATGCGGGCATGCTGGTCGCCCTGGTCGTTGCCGGTGCTCCGCTGGTGCGGTGGGTTCAGGAAGGCTTGGATTCCGGGAATCTGTTTATCGTTGGGGACCCGAATCTGCTGCCTGTGGCATCGGATGCCACTGTGCTCGCCCGTGGTTTCGCTGTCGCCGCAATCGCCATGGTGGCGATGCTTGGGATGATGGCTGTGGTGTTCAGAAACATCCATCTGATCTTCAGTACCAGCGAAACCGAATCTCCCTTCACCAAGGCCAACGTGCAACGCGTCCGCCGCATCGGCGAACTATCCATCATCGCCCCCATCATCAACGCCATTTTCATGGTTGTCGTCGATCTCGTGGTGGGGAGCCGCAAGGTGGAATTCTTCGTGAATATGCAGCCGATCGCCTTCGGTCTCGTCGTGCTGTGCCTGGCGCAATTCTTCGCATACGGCGCCGAGCTTGAGCATGACGTCGACGGCCTGCTCTGATGATTGCGCGATTCAGGGAAGGTTGATATGGGCAAAATTGTTCTGGAACTGGATGTGATGATGGCGAAGCGGCACATCTCACTGGGCGATCTCGCCGAGCAGGTCGGTATCACTAACGTCAATTTATCCAAGATCAAAAACAACAAGGTCAACGCGATTCGGTTTACCACGTTGGCCAATATCTGCCAGGCCTTGGAATGCGAGCCGGGCGACATTCTCAAATACGATCCCGACGCAGGGGAGTAGGCGAGATGTAGCTCGTGGGTTGTGCCGCTGGGGGCGATTCCGTCCAATTCCTCACGCTTGGCATTGCCGATGTGTTTTGCTGATCGTCGTGATGCCGCGTCCGAGTAACGGGACGAGCTGTTGCCTTGTCGTCCACACCGCGTCGCTACGGAATGTGATGGGATGCGAGGGTGCTCGTGTCGGAACTCGGCAGCCGTGCCCTATTCAGTCGCGTTGACGGTTCTGAAGAGTTGCGGCTCGTATCGTTGAAGGTCGTCGAGTAGGTAGCGCGCGTCGAGTTGTTCGATGCCGTAGGAGCCGTCGGCCACCTGTTGGCTGAGTTGGCTGGAATAATAGAGTTTCATCGCATCGGCGGCTGTCATGTCGTATTGGTCGGCTATCAGCGCGATGAGATCGGATTCGAGATGCTCCTTGCGTAGCGTTTCGAGCTTCGTCAGGGTTTGTGGCGTGATCGTCATTGTTTCACCTCGTAGGTCTCGACGTATCGCAGGGCTGCGATCGACCGGGGTGTGAGGAAGCGGTACTGGTCGTTTCGTTCGTAGAAGGCAAGGGCCTGCAGGGTGCGTTTCATGTCCCATAGCTCACGCATGTACATGTCTATGGCCGCGTAGACCTTGTCATCCGCAACGCCTCCGATGATGAGGTCAGTTCCCAGGGGAGGCTGCCCGCCCCGATGACAGTTGCATACGAATCGAACCCATTCGGCGTCGTTCTCGTTGAAACGCAGAATATGGAGATTCGCCGTTTCGTCGAATTCGTACACGTTGACCAGCGCTTTGCCATGCGAGCGCAATGAACGTCGCAAGGCCCAGCGTTCCGCCTGCTTCGGATAACTGGTGGCGTAGAACCCCGAGCCGAAATCAAGGTTCTTGCGTAAGTGGATGGCGTCGGGCTTTTCGATTGTGACGTCGGAACCGTGGTACAGCCTCATATGCAGATTCCCCGCTCGCGCACGTAGTCCGTCAGGTCGTTGACGAGGTATTCGCTGCCGAGTGTGTGCAGCATGTCGTAGCAGGGGACAAGGTAGCCGTCGATAGCGTTGGCCTTATCGAGAATGCGATAGGTGTCGGGCACGGACTTGCCCCAATGCTCGGCGAGCCGATACAGCATAAACGTGGAGAAATCGATCTGGTTGCGTTCGAGCTTCGTCATGTCTCGCCTCCTTGCCTCATCGAAAGTGAATGAATCTTCCGTGATGTGGAATGCCGTCGCGTCGGCATCACTTACATCGATTCTAGCAATGCTGGGTCTCGGATTAGCGTCGGATGACGCAACTTTGACACAAGCCGATTCGTAGCCGATGAGTGACATGCTGTTGTGTCACGGGACATGCGGGAAAAACGTTGGAATAGCAAGGCTCAGTGACTACGAACTATCTGGTAAATAAACTCAGCCAATGTTGTGTTCCATCCTTAAGAAACGTTGGAATTCCAGCGTGTTGCATGAGCGGTCAACGGAAACTCAATCAAGGATTCCGGAACGCAACCCACGCACAATACCGTGCATGATTATCCCATACCCCATCTACACGGCGGTATGGGCGAAAGTCGTGCGCTCAGGCAGTAAGCGGAAGCAGCAGATGCTCATGCAAAGCAGGACGAACGATATTGTCGAAATCGCCAGATTCCGGGCATTGAATCGCAACAACCAAACCCTGCTTCGGCAAAACCGTAGTGATCTGACCGTACGCACCATCCGCACGATATGCCCCCTCATAAGGCGACATCCAGAACTGATAGCCATAACCGCACGTCCAAATATTGCTATACGGAGTGTCGATCTGCTTACCGGAAGCCTGCTTGACCCACGATTCGCTGACAATGCGCGTGCCATGCCAAGTGCCATCATTCAAATAGACCTGACCAAGTTTCAACATATTCGCAAGCGACATGTAGATCCCGCCGCCTGCAATCGGATGACCTTGCGGATCACATTCCCAAACAGGCCAACCCTGATCCAGCTTGGAAAAAATCATGCCATACAAATACTCGCCAAGACGCATGCCGGCAGCCTGCTCCAACATGCGGCCCGCTAAATCAGAATCCGCAGACGAATAGCAGAACGTGCTGCCGGGCTCCACCTCAACCCTGCGAGAGAACATGTACCGTAAATAATCAGGCGCACCAACACCACTGCGCCGGTCAGGGTTCATCAAATACGCATGATTGAAACCGCTCGACATAGTCAGCAAGTGCCTCAGCGTGATCTGACCCAACTCCAGTTGCGCATCGGAGGGAACATACTCGGGGAACGAGTCGACCAATCGCGAATCGAGCGACAGCAATCCATCTTCAATCGCAATGCCGATAGCCGTCGAAACATAGCTTTTCGTATGGGAATAAATATTGCGATCCTGGTCGGGAACAAAATGACGTTCCGCGATAATGGCGTCGCCATCCGCAATCGCAACGGCTTCGACGGACAGGGACTCGCTTTCAATGAGTTTGACGAAATCGTTGAACATATCGATGGCACCCATGAAATCTCCTTTGACACTGCCCTACGGTGCATTACGGAAACTGTAACGTAAGGTGGTTACGTACGATTGTTACATCAAACGATTTTTCCTAAGCCTGTCGCTAGATGGAGCGCCCGAAAAGCCGCTAGGTGCAATGCCTGAAAAAGTCGTTAAATGATAATGCCTTCGCAATGATCGATCTCATGCTGGATGATCTGCGCGGTGAAACCAGTGAACGTGGCATGGCGCTCGCGGAACTTGCGATCCGCATACGTCACCTCAGTGCGTTGGAAGCGGACCGTGCGGCGCTCGCCTTTGAGGGACAGACAGCCTTCGGAGGCATCGTAGGCGCCGTCTTTCGCAGTGATCGTCGGGTTGAACATTACGAAGATGCGACCGCCGAAATCCTCGTCCACGAATGCAATGATGCGCTTCGAGACGCCGATCATGTTTGCGGCCATGCCGACGCAGCCGTTGCGATGTGCGTCTAGCGTGTCTTTGAGATCCTGCGCGACGGCAAGATCCTCGGGCGTATTGAGCGCCTCCGTCGACGGCTGGCTCAAAAACGGAATGGACGTCATGATTTCGCGCTGCATGTGATGTTTCCTCTCGCTGGTTCCTTTGCTGGTTGCTGGTCTGCCAACATTGTATGGCGTTATTGTGCGACGCCGTACGGCGATGGGACGGATGACCAGTTCGCGCCTATCCATTTACGGAATGTCTCGTGGCGATTTTGAAATGTGGAACCGCAATCGACGCAATATGCTTGGAACCATGGATGACATGCCTCAATATCGGAAATACATGACGCAGGCGCTGGAACTGGCCCATAAGGGAGCCGGTTGGGTGAATCCGAATCCGTTGGTCGGCACGGTGGTGGTCCGCGACGGCGAGATTCTCGCAGCCGGATACCACGACCGCTACCGCGGACCGCATGCGGAACGCATGGCCTTCGACTACGCCGACGAGCATGGTATCGACATGCATGGAGCCACGGTCATCGACACGCTCGAACCTTGCTGCCATGTCGGATCGCAGCCGGCATGCACCGATCTAATTCTTTCGCACGGCATAACGCGCGTCGTGGTCGGTTCGATCGATCCGATTCCCATCGTGGCCGGCAAAGGACTTCGCATTCTTGAGGAAAACGGTGTGGAAGTGGTATATGACGTGATGCGGGCGGAATGCGACGCCATCAATCGCCATTTCTTCCACTACATCACCACAGGAATGCCGTACATTGTGGACGGCAGAAAGCATGCGGAGGAATCTGATGCCGAATACGCTGTACGTCGACGCAGGCTATATGACACGTATGCGGCGGTGTTGGGCATATGTCCGACTGGTGGCCGTGCGGGTGCCCCGGGTGATTCGAACGGTACGGAAGGGGTGGTGGGAAGTGCCGCACGCCTTCCGGATCGGACGGATCGGCTGGATGTTTCGGATGGTGCCTTTGTCCATTTCGATGGGCCGGTCCAAGCTGTGGATGCTAACGAGGTGGTGGTCGGAAGGCACAAGCCGTTACATCTTGACATCCGTGCGCTCGCCGATACGGAACCCGACGAATGGCTGCGCGAACTTGGCCGCCGCAAAATCGATAGCCTCGTCGTCGATGATGATGACGTTTTCGAAATGCTGTCTTCGATCTGACGAAAAAGGTGATATGCCTATGCCGTGTTTTCAGTTTGAAATGTCTTATATGTGGCAGTTTTTGGCATCTCAGAAAAATGATTTCCGTTATATGTGGCAGTCTCCCAAGGAAAATCTCGTCTAGGGGGTACTAATTGTGGTCTTTTGAGGCTTGAAACCGGTCTGGTCTGCCACATATAGCGGTTTTGGTTTTTCTGGGGATGACAAATCTGCCACATATAGTGGCTTTCAGATGAGAATCTTTCTGCTTCCATTGGCGAGAGACGTTATGCGGATGTGTATCCTCCCTGAGGACATTCTTTGACAGAGCATGATGGGCTTGCTTAATCGTTGGCTCATCCGGTCGGCCACGCGTTGCGCGAGTGCCCGTTCCTCGAAGTCATTCATAAGGTTTTCGGCGGTCACTTGAATGTATGCCCAACCGTCGTCTTCCAAGGCTTCACGTCTCTTGCTGTCGGCGAGCCATTGGCCGGCGTGATGTCTTCCGTCGTATTCGATGGCCACTTTTATATCTGGATAGGCCATATCCAAAAGCGCGATTTTCCCATTGTTCAGTCGAACCTTCCAGTTGACTTTCGGACATGGTAGCCCATTGCGAATCAGAGCGATCCTGCAACGGCTTTCCTGCGAGGAATCCGTGCCTTCGCGCATGAGCTGTAACGCATGTTGCATTTTTCTGATTCCTCGGATGGGACGTTGTCTATTCGCATTCGCGTAGTTGCTGAAATCTTTGAGCCGTTCCAGATATTCATGGAAGTCGTCAATGCAGACTTGGGGAAAACGTTGGTTCCTTCTTAGCATTGAATCGCCAAGCGTTATCAGTTCTTCTTGGGGAAGCCGATTCGCGTGCATTGCCCATGTGGTTACTGGATCCGTATGGCGAATCTTGCCATAATGTGTAGCGGCTTCGATGATTGGTCCTGTCCACAGTTCAAATTGGACGTTTTGAAGATGCGTGCGTGCGTTGTTATCTGTGGCAAGGGCATGCAGGGAAGACAGCATTTGCTGATCGGGATATCTTGGCATCTCGGTTCTTTGCAGGCATAATGCCGTGCTGTGTGTAAACACCAGCTGCTTACCGGTTCGTTGCTGCGCCGCAAGGCATTGTTCGATGGTACGCGCCCGCAGCTGCGCGAGACTCTCAGAATATTGTGCTCCATTGTCCATGGAGCAAAAATAAAGGGATTGGTCGGTCTCTGTCCATCCGCATTCGAAAAACGGTGGATAAGTGGATAACCGAGGTTATGCGCGAAAAAATGTGGATAAACAGTCGGACGCCGTCATGCCTGATTGAGACGAACGTGCGCTGCTGCGCTGCTGCGGGATACCATGGCACGGGTAGGGCATCACGTTGAAATGAGGATGTATGGACGAGCCGTGTGTGATTGAAAACGTGTGTTTCGTAGGTTCGGATAAGCCGGTCGACATTGCTGTCGGTCACGGGCGAATAGCTTCGGTGCGACCTTCGGAAAGGCCAACGGATGCTGCTTCGAAGATATGGGTGATTCCCGGATTGTGGGACTGCCACACGCATTTCACGCAGTGGTCGTACACGTTGGGACGGCTCGATCTGATTGATGCACGCAGTGCCGGCGAAGCGCTCTACATGTTGCGTCGTCACTTGGAGGAGCGTCGTGAAAGCGGCGCACTCGACCCGAACCAATATGTGGTCGGCATGCGCTTCCGGCATTCCCTGTGGTCCGATGACGCCCAGCCGACCCTGGCCGCGATCGATGCGGTGGCGGGAGGCCAGCCGGTGGCGCTGTCAAGTGCCGACATGCATTGCGGTTGGGTGAACTCTGCCGCCGCGCGCAAGCTTGGCGTAGATGTGGACGAATCCGGACTCGTCGGCGAGCTTGAGTGGTTCGACGCCTACTGCAAGCTGGACAAAGGACCTGGTGCGGCCAATGAGCTGATGCATCTGTTGCTCAACGCCGAACGCGACGCTGCGGGCAAAGGCGTGGTCGGCGTGCGCGACTATGAGATGGCGGAGAACATCGACACGTGGATTAGCCGATTCTCGCAAGGGCTTGATGGTCTGCGTGTCGAGGCTGGCATATATCCCGAGAGACTCCGGCAAGCCATCGACGACGGCTGGCACACCGGAGACGAATTGCCCGGAAGTCATGGTTTGGGCCACGTCGGCGCGATGAAGATGATTTCCGACGGCTCGCTCAACACCCGTTCCGCCTACTGTTCCATGCCATATTCGGGCATCAGACCGGAAACCTACGGCACATTGAGCTATGCCCCTGAGCAAATCGAGTCGTACATGCGACTCGCCGTCGAACATGGCTTCGACATCGCCTGTCATGCCATCGGCGATGAAGCGAACACCATTGTGCTTGATTGTGCCGAACGCACCCATGCGCATGGTTCCATTGAGCATGCCCAAATGCTCAAGGAGTGCGACATTCCGCGACTCGCGCAGCTGGGACTTGCCGCAAGCATCCAACCGCAGCACGCCATGGACGATCGTGACGTCATTGCGCGATTCTGGGGCACCCCCGCCGGAATCCCTTACGCATTCAATAGCCTGCATAAGGCGGGGGTCAAACTGCTCATGGGCTCGGATGCGCCGGTCGCGCCGCTGGACCCATGGATGGCCATCTCCGCGGCGGTATTCGGTACGGAAAGTTCCGACCGCGAGCCTTTCCAACCTGAGCAGTGCCTTGATTTTGAAACGGCGCTCGCTTCGTCCACCGCGGTCGGACGCGTGGCTTTGCGGGACGCAGACGCGGCCGATTTGGTGCTTCTGGACTGTGATCCGAGCATAATCGATTCTCCGGAGGCCATGCGTGCCATGCCCGAGCATGTGCTTGGCACTATGCTTGCCGGTCGCTGGACGTACCAACAGGCTGAATGAAAACCGTTATGTGTGGCAGATTCCACGGTGCTGGAAAAGTCAAAATCGCTATATGTGGCAGACCTGAGATTTCTTAACGGGATTTTTCTATAGATTTATACCCTCGAATGTAGTGTGAATCTGCCACATATAGCGCAAACCGGATTTTGAAGATACCTTAATCTGCCACATATAAGGGATTTCAGATGATTGGTGTGCCCGTGCAAGATGAGTATGGTGTGCGAGTCTACTCGGATAGGAGGAAGACCGCACCTCTGAGTGGGGGATACGGCCTTCCTGATGTGATTTTGAGTGAGAATCACTGCACGGCGGCGAGTGCCTGATCGAGGTCGGCGATGATGTCGTCGGCGTTTTCGATGCCGCAACTCAAACGTACCAGGTCAATGCCTACGCCCGCTTCAATGAGCTGTTCCTCGGTGAGCTGACGGTGCGTGGTGCCTGCCGGGTACAGGGTGCAGCTGCGGGCGTCGGCCACGTGCGTGGCGATGGACACCATCTTCAAATGGTCGAGGAACGCGGACACCTTTTCGCGTCCGCCAGGCACACCGAAGGAGATGACGCCGCAAGTGCCGTTCGGCATGTACTTTTCGGCCAGCGCATGGTATTTGTCTCCCTCAAGGCCCGGAAAGCTCACCCAGCTGACGCGCGGGTCGGCGCTCAGCCACTGTGCCACCTTGAGCGCGTTCGCGCAGTGGCGCTCCATGCGTACTCCCAGGGACTCCAAATGCATGCCCATGATCCACGAGTTGATTGGTGCCGGTGTTGAGCCGAAATCGCGCATAAGCTGTGCGGTGGCTTTGGTGATGTAGGCGGCCTTGCCAAAATCTTTGGCGTAGGTCACGCCATGGTAGGAGTCGTCTGGTGTGGTGAGTCCGGGGAATTTCTCCGCATGAGCCATCCAGTCGAAGTTGCCGGAATCCACGATTGCGCCGCCCACGCAGGAGCCGTGACCGTCCATATATTTGGTGGTGGCGTGCGTGACGATGTCCACGCCGTACTGGAATGGACGACAGTTGACTGGTGTGGGGAACGTGTTATCGACGATCAGTGGCACGCCGTGGCGGTGCGCTGCGTTCGCGAACTTTTCGAAATCGAGCACGATGAGCGCCGGATTGGAGATGGATTCGCCGAAGACCGCCTTGGTGTTCGGCTGGAATGCCGCTTCGAGGTCTTCCTCGGTGCAGTCCGGGCTTACGAACGTGCATTCGATGCCCATTTTGCGCATGGTCACGTTGATGAGGTTGAACGTGCCGCCGTAGATTGCGGAGGATGCAACGATGTGGTCACCGTTGTTGCAGATGTTGAAGAGTGCAAAAAAGTTTGCCGCCTGGCCGGATGAGGTCAGCATTGCGGCCGCGCCGCCTTCCATTTCGCAGATTTTTGCTGCGATGGTGTCGTTGGTTGGGTTCTGCAGTCGGGTGTAGAAGTATCCGGATTCGGATAGGTCGAACAGTCGGCTCATCTGTTCGCTTGACTTGTATTTGAAGGTTGTCGCCTGAATGATCGGGGGCGTGCGGGATTCACCGTTTGCAGGTTGGTAGCCTCCATGCACGCAGATGGTGTCGACGTTTTCGCTCATGGATTTCTTCTTTCGATTGGGCGCTTCATTGCGTAGCGCTGCGGTGCAACAAACATGCTCACCTTATCACTGAGTTGATAATTGGCTATTCTTCAATAGAAACGCCGAATAGTTCACTGAATTGACAAATTTAGGAAATTGATTTTATTATGTACATCAAGACAGGCGGAAATCCGCTTGACGGGAAAAACAAGGTCTTACGAAAGTAAAAACCAATAGCAAAGGAGCAATCCATGGGTCTGTGGGATATCGAAAAGATTCCGTATGTCGGTCGTGAAAAGGGACCGCAGGAGGGTCTGGCTTTCCATTACTACGATGCTGACAAGGTTGTTGCCGGCAAGAAGATGAAGGATTGGCTGCGTTTCGGCGTCGCTTGGTGGCACACTTTCGATCAGGAGCTGGTCGATCCGTTCGGCACCGGCACCGCCCAGCGTCCGTGGTACGGCAAGTACTCCAATGCTGAGGATGAGGCCCTGGCCAAGGTCGACTACGCCTTCGAGTTCTTCCAGAAGCTCGGCGTCGAGTACTTCTGCTTCCATGATCGCGACATCGCTCCGGAAGGCGACACCCTGCGCGAGACCGACAAGAACCTGGACAAGGTCGTCGACAAGATCGAAGAGAACATGAAGTCCACCGGCATCAAGCTGCTGTGGAACACCTCCTCTCTGTTCACCAACCCGCGCTTCGTTTCCGGTGCTTCCACCTCCCCGTTCGCCGACATCTACGCTTACGCCGGTGGCCAGCTGAAGCATTCCCTGGAGATTGCCAAACGCCTGGGTGCTGAGAACTACGTGTTCTGGGGTGGACGTGAAGGCTACGAGAACCTGTGGAACACGCAGATGAAGCGCGAACAGGAGCACATGGCCAAGTTCTTCCGCATGTGCCACGAGTATGCTCAGGAGATCGGTCTGGACGCTCAGTTCCTGATTGAGCCGAAGGCCAAAGAACCGACGATGCACCAGTATGACTTCGATGCATCCACCGCCATCGCCTTCCTTAAGACCTACGACATCGACTTCATGAAGCTGAACCTCGAAGGCAACCACGCCAATCTGGCCGGTCATACCTACCAGCACGAGATTCGTACCGCCCGCGAGGCCGGTGTGCTCGGCTCCCTTGATGCCAACCAGGGCGACAAGCTCATCGGCTGGGATATGGATGAGTTCCCGACCGACCTGTACGAGACTTCCACCGTCATGTGGGAGGTCCTCGCCGAGGGGCAGATCGGCCCTCACGGCGGCCTGAACTTTGATGCCAAGCCGCGCCGCACCTCCTTCGCCGCCGAAGATCTGTTCCGCTCCCACATCGCCGGCATGGATTCCTTCGCCGCCGGCCTCCTGGTCGCAGCCAAGATGCACGAGGACAAGGTCATCGAGAATCTGCAGGCCGAGCGTTACAGCTCCTTCGATTCCGGTATCGGCGCGACCATCGAGAACGGCACTGCCTCCCTGGTCTCCCTCGAGGAGTATGCTCTGGATATCCCGCAGTCCAAGCTCATCGAAGCCACCAAGTCCGATCACCTCGAGTCCGTCAAGGCCACGATCAACAACTATATGATCGACGCATTGGCCGAGGCGTGAGCCGAAATCGAGCAGTGGTTGGGTGCGCGTAGCGCTCCGAAATTGCCGGGGCGGGCGTGGCCCAACGAGGAGTTTTCTCTAGGACTCTGATTTATCGCTGGACTAAACAGCGAGGCTCGGTTGCAATAAAGCCGAATATGGTGTGTCGAAGCGTTGGTGCTCCGGCACGCCATATATTTTCACCTCATCCTTCCTTAAATTTCCTTCACATACAAGTCGTCTGCCGGCTATGTCGTCGGTGGACGACTTACATGTGTTATGAAAGCAAGTCGAAAATTTCAACTATTCGCAATGATACGATGTGGAAAAGCGTTTCTGAATAAGGTGTATTTATGACCGCGACTATTACCATTACCAATCCCATTCTTAGTGGAATGAATCCTGATCCGAGTTGGATTTGGGATGATGAGTTCCAGCGAATTGTGTTGGTGACTTCTACTTTTGAGCTTGTCCCAGGTCTTCCCATTTACGTTTCCGAGGATATGACGTGCTGGAAGCATGTGTCGAATGTGGTAGATGCTGACTTGGCAAGGCGCCTGCTTATTCCTTTCGTGGATGATTCGGGCGGTGTCTATGCGCCGACGCTGCGCAGGATTCATGGCAAATATGTGATTGCATGCACCATTGCCCGTCTTGATGATCGCCGTGCTATGGAAGGTGGTTGCACAGAAAGCGAGCTGATGCGGTTCCACGCCGCGGAGGGCAATTTTATCCTTGAAGCGGATTCTATCGAAGGGCCATGGCATGGCCCGTTCTGGATTGAGGGCGCTGAAGGCATCGATCCAGACATATTCGAGGACGGGGATGGCAACGTGTACTGGACCCAGACCCGTCCTGCGGTCAATCCGCAATGGGAAGGCCAGACCGAGGTCTGGACCCAACGCATTAATCCGGAGACTTGGACTTTTGTCGATGACGGTCTTCCTGCGGGATCGGGCAAGACGGTAATATGGCGCGGATACGGTATGGAATCGGTGTGGGCTGAGGCGCCGCATCTCTATCGCGTGGGTGATTATGTGTATCTGATGACCGCTGAGGGGGGCACCAGTTTCGAACATAGCGAAATGGCCATGCGCATCTATGCGCCGCATGGACTGCTTCGGGCGTTCGAAGCTTACGAACGGGAAGTGTCCGAATTGGGTGAGTGCATTCCGCAGGTTCGTGACGGGGAACGCTGCTATCTTGGCACCGCAATCCGTGCCTTCCACGCGGATAAGAAGAATCCGATTCTCACCCACCGACATCTGGGTTTGTCGGAACCGCTGCAATGCGTGGGACATGCGGACCTGTTGCTTCATCCGGAACTGGGATGGTGGCTGGTGTGTCTCGGCGTGAGGGAGACACGGGGAAAGCGTGACGGCGAATTATTGAGCTACTTGGGAAGGGAGAGCTTTGTCGCTCCGGTATCCTGGGAACATAATCCGGCCGATTGGAAGCTGGACGGCAACGGTGCATCATATACGCATGAGGGTGACCCCGGATGGCCAGTGACTTGCGCTGGTCTTGGCCGCTTGGCCGACGAGATCACGGTTACTACTGAAGACGATGGCATCGCCATCGAGCCTAGGGTGAAATCCTCGCTCGCCGGTGACGTGGAACCTGCGCTGGTGGATGTGGCTGATGGCTCGACGAACGATGTGGTGGTGCGCGATGAGCGTGATGTCAGCTACCGCAGAATAGCGAAACTGCCGACGCTCATGTCGATTCCCATGTCCGGTTCTTTAGTGATCCGGCAGAATTCCACACATTACGCGGTGTTCTCGATGCATGGCACGGATGTGCGTTACGAGATGGTGAATGGAGACGATTCGCAAGCTGGGTCTGTTGCCGTACAGGCTGACGGAGTGCGTCCGTCGGTACTTTTCGGCGACAACCGCTTGTCGGTCATCGTGACTGGCATACATGGTCTGGTTGATTCTGCGACGTTCGTGCGTCAGGGGCAGGTCCTGCTGAGTGTCGATGCTCGTTTCCTCAGCACCGAATGGGCCGGTGGGTTCGTCGGTTGCATGGCCGGCTTCATGGCATAGATTCTACGGAGTTTCAGGATGGTTCACTGCTGGTGTTTCGACGGGCCGTCTTAGAACGAGTTGAAAACGGGGCAAAAGGCTAGGAGCGCTGTGTTCTCCCTCCGGTTGTGCCTGTGAGGTTTTGCCCCGTTGATTAACCCTCGAGTTGCTGTGTGCTGTTGCGTACCACTAGCGATGTCGGCATGATGATGTGCGGTTGGATCACGTCGTCGGTGGACAGCGCCTCGACCAGCATGCGTACGGCGGCCCTTGCCATGTCTTGGAGCGGCTGTCGTACGGTGGTCAGCGCCGGGCCAAGGAATGCGGCAGTCTGCACATCGTCGAATCCGACCACGGATAAATCCTCGGGAATACGTAATCCCAGCTGCCTTGCCGCCTCGTAGACGCCCATGGCCTGCAGATCGCTGCCGGCGAAGATTGCGGTCGGACGATTTGGCTGTTCCAAAAGGGAGATGGCTTGTGCATAACCTCCGGTGGTGGTGAAATCACCTTCGGTAATGAGTTCGGGATTTGTTTCGATGCCACGCTCCGCCAGAGCTGACGTGTAACCGTCTAAACGAGCTTTGGAGCACATCATCTTCTCGGGTCCTGTGATAATGCCTATGCGAATATGCCCGAGCGCAAGCAGATGCCTGGTGGCGATTACGCCTCCGGTCCAGTTGTCCGCTTGCACCGACAGCGTGTCTGGATCTGGATTACCGAATGGATCGAACAAGACGAAGGGAATACCTCTGGAATGCAGTTTGTTTCGCTCGATACGTGTCAGACTGGAGAAGACAAGAATGGCGCCATCCGTCTGCCGACGCAGCATATTGTCAATCCAGGATGAGTCCGGGTGCTGGCGATTGCCGCCTTCGGTGGTGATGACGCTCAAATCATGCAACTTGGCTTCGCGAATGGCGCCACGGAGTACTTCAAGGGCCCAAACATTATCGAAATCTTGGAACACGATTTCGATAATTCGTTGGCTTTTCGCGCCTGTCGCTTTACGGGAATACCCATACCGTTTCAACACCGCGTTGATGGTTTGCCGCGTCTCTTCGGAAACGTCGGCTCTGCCGTTGAGCGCCTTGGATACGGTGGAAAGGGAATAACCGGTCTCTTTAGCTATGTCAGAGAGTCGTACCGTAGCTTTCTTTGCCGTATTGCGCATGAGTCACTCCTTCTTCATTTTCATCATATCCGAAAATGTGAACGAAAGTTTCGGCTTGCGTTTTTTCGAAACTTTCGATATGCTGTCAATACTTAAAAACGTTGTCAGATCAACGAAAAATAGTTAGTTTTCTGATTTTACAAAAAACTTGACTTTGTGTGATTTGTTTCGGTAATCTATAGGTACAACGAAAACGAAATGGAGACTTTCGAAGGGATTCAAAGGCTGATCCTCTGTCTCTAGGGGAGCTGCAGCAGCATTCGTTGCGGTCATGCTTCCCGATTCGACCCATTCGAGAGAAGTCGTTCCTGTCGTTGCCATCATTTTGTCGATGATGATTTGGTCAATAAGGAGAAGACAATGAAGTTCAAAACCATTGCAGCTGCCACTCTTGCGGTGGCGACCATGTTGGGCATGGGTGCCTGCGGCTCCAGCGCTGGTGCCAAAGACGATAAGACCATTACGTTCTGGCATAACGCAACAGCTGGTGACGGCAAGCAGTATTGGGAGGATCTGGCCAAAGCGTTTGAGAAGAAGACTGGCGTCAAGGTTCAGATTCAGGCCATCCAGAACGAGGATTTCGAAGGCAAGCTGACTACCGCTATGCAGGATCCCGCCTCCGGCCCGGATGTGTACATGACCCTTGGTGGTGCCAAGACCAAGGACATGGTTGATGCCGGCCAGGTAATGGATATTTCTGATAAGATTAGCGATACCGTCAAAAAGCAAATGTCTTCCTCATTGGAATCCGTGTCTTATGACGGCAAGGTCTATGCCGTTCCGGTCACTGTCCAGCCTGGTGGCATCTGGTATTCCAAGGATTTGTTCAAGCAGGCTGGCATCGATGCCGTGCCGACCACTTTCAGCGAGCTGAAGACCGATGTGCAGAAGCTTCGCAGCGCTGGCATCGAGCCGATCGCACTCGGCGGCAAGGATGCTTGGCCGGTCGGTCACTGGTACTACTGGTTGTCCATGCGCGAATGCTCTCCGAAGGCCTACGCCAAGGGCATTAATGACAAGGACTTCTCCGACTCCTGCTGGGTCAAAGCCGGAGATGATCTGAAGGATTTGTTGGATGCGAATGCTTTTAACGAAGGATTCCTCACCACGACGGCCCAGCAGGGCGCCAGCTCGTCCGCAGGTCTGCTGGCCAATCATAAGGCTGCGATGGAGCTCATGGGCACATGGGAGCCTGGAGTTCTCAAGGACCTGACTCCGGATAAGAAGCCAATGGCTGACCTTGGCTTCTTCGCCTTCCCGACCGTGGACGGAGGAAAAGGCGAGGAAGGTGCTTTGATGGGCGCTGTGACCGGTTTCGCTGTCAATCCCGAGGCTCCGGACGCTGCTGTTGATTTCGTCAATTTCATGGCTGAGAAATCAAATCAGGAGAAATACGCCACTGCGTTCAGTACCATTCCGGCTTCCGCCGAAGCTTACGATGCGGTTACCGATGAAAATCTTAAGGCTATCCTCGAAGCTATGAAAAAGTCTGATGGCATGCAGCTGTGGATGGATACCGCTCTCGGCGGAAATATTGGCAACGCTCTTAATTCCGGAGTGGTGAATCTGCTTTCCGGACAGGGGACTTCGGCTGACATCGTCAAGGCGATGAAGGACGCAGCGTCCAAGGGCTGATAGTGAACATGGCTGGTTGACGGCCAAAGGAGGGTGGATAGACAGATCTTCATCTGCCCTCCTTCCTATTCGAGAAACGTATCTGGTAGTGGAGAAAACCATGTCAAGTACAAGCAAAGACGCGGTGACGCTGCGCGCTAAGCGGTCCAAGAAACCGTCTGATGGCAAAATGCGTCGTAATGTTGAGATTTTCGTACTGTCCGCACCTGCGATTCTTCTGTTCGTCTGCTTTGTGATTCTGCCTATCGTCTTGGGTGCTTATTACGGCTTCTATCAGTGGAAGGGTTACGGACTTCCCTCCAAGACAGGTAAATTCGTTGGTTTCCAGAACTACATCACAGCGCTTAAGGATCCCGCGTTCCAGGCGGCGATTCTGCATACCTTCGAGGTCGTGATCGGCTCGTTGGTTATCCAGGCTCCGCTTGCCATCCTGTTCGCATTGCTGCTGAACCAGAAGTTCAAGGGGCGTGGTCTCATCCGCACCCTTATCTTCGTGCCGTATGTCGTTTCCGAGGTCATCGTCGGCACAGGATGGAGCCTGTTGCTACAGAAGAAGGGCGCCATCAATGAGATTCTGGCCAACTTCGGCATAAATGGTCCCGATTGGCTGGCCGACCCGAAAATCGCTATTTGGACGCTGCTGTTGCTGATCAGCTGGAAATACGTCGGTTTCGCCGTAATTCTGATGCTCGCCGGCATGCAATCCATTCCCGATGAACTGTATGAAGCAGCCAAAGTGGATGGGGCGAGTTTCTGGCAGATGCAGAAAAGCATCACGTTGCCGTTGCTTGCTCCGACGTTGCGGATCTGGGTGTTCCTTTCCATGATTGGCTCTCTGCAGCTTTTTGATCTGGTCTATATCGTGTGGGGCAAGTATGTGTCGACCACCGCTGGTGTGTCCACCATGGCCACCTACATGGTGCGTGAAGGTCGTGGAGCCGGCAACTACGGCTATGGTTCCGCCGTCGCTCTGATTATCTTCGTGATCTCTTTGGTCATCGCGCTCGTCTATCAGAAGTTCGTGCTGAACCGTGACCTGGACGGTGCCGTTACCGAACAGAAAGAAGCCAAGAAGCGTGCCAGGAAGCGCGCAAAGGAAGCGCAGCATCGTGAGGTTGCTGCCCTGGCAAGTGAGGTGAAGTGATGACTGCCGCAACAATCGCAGGACATTCCAACAAAAGCGAGTACAGCAAGAAGAATGGTTACCGCATGTCCTCCAAGACGCCATGGGGCAACCCAATCGTCTACTTCTTCTCCCTGGTGCTTGTGGCTATCTGCGTTACCCCGGTGCTGTACATCATCTTCGGTGGTTTCCGTACCAATTCGCAGATCACCAACCATCCGTCCGGGCTGCCGAACCCATGGGTTCCCGATAACTACAAAGCGGTTATCGAAAGCGACATTTTCTGGACTGAGTTGAAGAATTCCACCATCGTGAGCGTCGCCACCATGGTAGGCGTTGTGGTGCTTGGCATCATGGTGAGCTTCGTCATCGCCCGCTACAGGTTCCGCTATGCACCACTGATGTATGCGTTGTTCTCCGCTGGTCTCATGTTCCCAATGACCGTCGGCATCACGCCGTTGTATCTGCTGATTCGCAACATGGGCCTGTCCAATTCGCTGCTGGGACTCATCCTGCCACAGATCGCGTTCGGTCTTCCCCAGACCATCATCATTCTGGTGCCGTTCCTACAGTCGATTCCGAACGAACTGGAAGAGGCGTGCCTTCTTGATGGATGCTCCCGCCTTGGCTTCTTCTGGCGCATGGTCATTCCGCTGTCCATGCCTGGCGTGGCCACCACTGGAATCCTTACCTTCGTGGGAAGCTGGAATGCCTACATGCTGCCGCTGTTCGTGCTCAGTGATGACAGCAAGTACACATTGCCACTTGGCGTACAGATGTTCAGCTCCGAACACTCCGTTGACACCGCACAGGTGTTGGCCTTCACCTCTCTGGCTATGATTCCGGCCCTGATCTGTTTCACCATCTTCCAGAAGAAGATCGTCGGCGGCCTGACAGGTGCGGTCAAGGGCTGACGGAATGTGACAACCCACGCCCGGAAGATGTTCCTTTCCGTCTTCCGGGCTTCATCTCTTATGCAAGAGGTACATTATGAAGATTTCCAACCCGGTGCTCACCGGTTTCCATGCCGACCCCTCGATGATCCGCGTCGGTGACACCTATTACATTGCCAATTCCACGTTCGAATGGTTCCCAGGCGTTCGCCTGCATGAGTCCAAGGACCTGGTGCATTGGAACATTCTTCCAAGCCCGTTGAGCCGGTCCAGCCAGCTTGATATGAGAGGAAACCCCTCTTCGGGAGGCATCTGGGCTCCTGACCTAAGCTATGCGGATGGCAGATTCTGGTTGATCTACACTGATGTCAAGGTGGTCAATGGTGCATTCAAGGATTGCACTAATTATTTGGTCACCGCCGAGGACATCCACGGGCCATGGAGCGAGCCGATTCGCATCAACGGGGTCGGTTTTGACGCCAGCCTGTTCCATGACGATGACGGCCGCAAATACTTGGTGCAGCAGACATGGGATTTCCGTGAATACCACCACCAGTTCGACGGTATCACATTGACGGAATTCGACGTCGACACCATGAAGCTCAAGCCAGAAACGGCCCGCACCATCTGGGATGGCACCGCGGTGAAGATCACCGAAGGTCCCCACCTATACAAGAAGGATGGTTGGTACTACCTGTTTGCCGCAGAAGGCGGCACGGTGTATGAGCATCAGGAATCTGTGGCGCGTTCCCGTACCCTTGACGAATGCTCCTTCGAAGTTATGCCGAATGGCCCGTTCATCGGTAACTTCGACACTCCTGACACCTATTTGCAGAAGCAGGGCCATGGAGCGTTGGTGGACACCCCGTCCGGCGAGTGGTATTATGCCTCCCTATGCGGTCGTCCGTGGCGTCATGATACCGAACCGGCCCATGGCACCCGCGGATGGTGCACACTCGGACGCGAGACCTCCATCCAGAAAGTCGAATGGGATGAGGACGGTTGGCCGCGCGTGGTCGGAGGTCACGGCGGACAGCGTTACGTTGATGCTCCGAAAGATGCCATCGAGACTTTGGCCCCAACGACGCGTGACGAACATGATGAGTTCGATTCTGGCGAGCTCGGTCCGAATTGGAACACTCTACGCGTCCCGTTCACCGCCGCCATGGGCACGGTGGGTGGTGGCAAACTGGCATTGCGTGGTCAGGGCTCGCTGTGCAACCTGTTTGACTTGTCTCTTGTGGCTCGTCGCTGGCAGGCATTTGATTTCGACGCTGAAACCAAGGTGCGTTTCGATCCGAAGAATTACATGCAGATGGCAGGCCTGACCAACTATTACGACGACCTATGCTGGTCGTGGGCGTTTGTCACTTGGGATGAGAAACGACATGCAAGGGTCATCGAAGTGGCTCAGAACGATTTCAACCAATACACGTCGTTCCTCAAGGATGACGCCATCGTGGTGCCCGAAGACGCCGAAGCGGTATGGCTGCGCACCAAGGTCCGCACGGAATACTATTCCTACGAATATTCCTTTGACGGAGAACATTTCACCGAGATTCCGGTCAGGCTCGATGCGAAGATCCTGTCCGACGATTACGTGAACCAACGTTACGGCGGCTTCTTCACCGGCGCGTTCGTGGGACTTGCCTGCGTCGATCTGTCCGGCTACGACGCGCAGGCCGAATTCGACTACTTCGACTATCGGGAGCTTTCCGATAACCAGTAGACAGTGCCGGCTGGCGACAGAGCGTCCGCCGTCAGCCGGCATACTCGACGGGATTGAATTCTATGGGCAATGAGGAGCGGACGAGCATGGTTTTGCAATTGCCGAAACTGCTTGACGACGGTTGCGTGCTGCAGGCCGGTGCGACCATACATATCTGGGGCTCCGGCAACCCTGGACGCGGCGTGCTGGTACGCCTCGATGGCAAGGACCGGACTACGCGGGTAGGGGACGACGGCTCATGGAGCGTGCCGTACGGTCCGATCAAAGCAGGCGGACCGTATGATTTGACGGTGCGTTATGAGGACGGAACCAAATGCATCTCGCGCCAATGCTATGCGGGAGAAGTGTTCCTGTGCTCGGGACAGTCGAACATGGAACTGCCCATGGCTTGGGTGCGTGCGGACTATCCGCTGGAGTGGGATCGTGAGCCTGACCCATTGCTGCGGCAATACAAAGCGATTCCCGATTGTGACTTCAACGGTCCCCGCAGCGATCATGACCATGCGTTCTGGCAGGGGTGTGATGCGGAAACCCTTGGAGATTTCTCCGCGCTCGCCTATTTCTTCGGACGCAGAATCCGTCAGTGGCTGAATGTGCCCGTCGGCCTGTTGAACGTTTCATTGGGCGGATCGCCGATTGAATCCTGGATGGATGCCGACGCATTGCGGGCGTTCCCCGAAGCGCTCGCTGACCTTGAGCCGTATCTTGGCGATGGCGTGGCGTCGAAGAAAAGCCGCGATTCCGTTGCCGAGCGGGACCGGTGGTACCAGGCGCTTGGATACGAGGCTGTGGCCGATGCCCACCATGAATGGCTGCCATTGATCGCGTGGGACTGTCCGGAATCCAAGAACATCGAGCCGCGCGACGTGGCATGGCATGACATACGCCTGCCTGGATGGTACAAGGATCGCGGACTTGCCGGTTTCCGTGGCGAGATTACCATGAGAAAAACCGTGTTCCTGCCTCCGTCGGATGCGGGGAAGCCCGCCCTACTGCGTCTGGGCACCATGAATGATGCCGACCATACGTGGGTCAATGGTGTGTTGGTCGGAGGTCGAAGCAATGTGTATGAGCCGCGGGACTATCCGGTCACAGCCGGCGTGCTGCGCGCCGGCGCGAACGAAATCCGCATGCGTCTGGTCGTTGAACGACCTGGCGGACGTGTGACGCCCGGCAAACGGATGACATTGACCGTCGGAGACGATGTCTTCGATCTATCCGGCATTTGGCAGTATGCCGTGACCGCCGAAGCCGACCGCGATTGCCCATTCGAGGATTTCGTCAGATGGAAGCCGACCGGCCTGTACAACGCCATGCTCGCCCCGTGTTTTCCATATGCGGTGCGGGCCGTGCTGTGGTATCAGGGCGAATCGAATACCGGCGATCGCGCCATGCGATATGGTGACGAGCTGAAGGCCATGATTCAATTGTGGCGAGTCAAATGGCATCAGCCGGATATGCCGTTTCTGATCGTCCAGCTTCCAAAATTCGACATCGACGCCATTGAGGATGGAGGCTGGCCACTCGTCCGCGAACAGGAGTGGAACGTCGCGAACGAACTTGAAAACGTTGCGACGGTGGTGACGCTTGACGCCGGCGAGGGCAACGATCTACATCCGTATGACAAGAAGCTCGTCGCGGATCGCGTGTTCAATGCCGCGATGGATTTGGTATACGGTCGCCAGGCTCAGCCTCAACCGGCCGTGGCAACCATCGAGGTCTGCGGAGATCTGTTGCGGATGCACTGTGTGTGGCGGAGTCGCTCGGACGAGCGGATTCGATCGGAGAGCCGCCGGCTGATGACGTTGGACGGTGACGCTCCCCAGGAAATCGAATTTCTATGGCGCGACTGCGCCACATCCGCGCGGGCCGAGGCCTGGCTGGACGGCTGTGATATCGTGGCGCGCATGACGGCGCGCAGGCCAGATGAGGTGCGGTACGCGTGGAGCAACAATCCGGAATCCGGACTCATCTGCGACGGCGACGGTATGCTGATTCCGCCGTTCCGCCTGACATTGCCCACGGACGATGATAAGGGGATTCATGCGTAGGCAGGTCGCGCTTCGACAAGGACTCGTCGATGGATCCTCCGATACGGACTCTGTAATTACCGTGTTTCGTGGCATCCCCTATGCCAAGCCTTCCCGTTGGCGCATTATGATTTGTCTCGTGTCATGATTCGGTATTGGACGAATTTCGCGGCGATGGGCGATCCGAACGGTTCCGGATTGCCTGATCGGCCCGTGTTGTACCATTGCCACGCCGAATCATGCCTTGGATGCGGCAACGCGACTGGCTGGCTGGGAACATGCTTCGCCGGTGACGATTGGTGACAACGTGTGGTTTGGTGCGAACGTTACGGTCACGCCTGGCGTCACGATTGGCTCGAATTCCATTATCGGCGCGGGTTCTGTGGTTACACGAGACATTCCCGCCAATTCGATCGCAGTCGGCAATGTCTGTAGATGTTGAATTGTTGTGTAATGTTTTTTATGACAATAATTGGTTTTTCTTATGCGATCTGCGTACCTTGAGGGATATTTGTTATCTACTTGGAGGTGTGAGTTGAATTTTTGTGGAAAGTTGTTTCACTTATCTTTGGGGTTGACGTTGGCCTTTTTCCCGTGTTCGAACGCCATTGCTGCTGAGGTTGGCGGGTATGTTGGGGATATTCCAGAGGAGTTGGCTGATTATGCGACGATGGATGATGTTAAGAGTTATTGGTCTGAGTCCAAGATTGCTGATGCTTTAGATCATCCGGTGGATGTGCTTTCTGACGGTTCGGGACATTCTCGTGAAGGTGATTCCACTATGACTCTGTCGGGTTCTAATGCGACAGAGGATTTAACGTCAACCCCGACCGGCTATCTGCTATTTAGGAATGGAACGCAAAATCAAAGCTGTACGGCTTCTCTGGTTGGAAATGGTGATACTGGTGTTGTTGTAACTGCGGCTCACTGTTTACACGGAGGGGCTGGAAAAGGGTGGTACTCCAATTTGACATTTGCTCCTAATCTGGCACCCAGTGGTGGCGGTCAGATAACGGTTCCTTTAGAAAAGGCTGTTGTGCTTGAGGCGTGGAAGTCAAATGCTAATACTTCAGATGGTTTAGGCACAAGCGAGATATCTAATGATATTGGCTTTGCTGTTCTTGATTCCAGGGTTCCGGTATCCATATTGGATATCTATAAGCGTAATATTTTTGGCCGCGAAAGCGTCACGTCAGAGGTTCGTATATTTGGGTACAATGCGGCACATTATGCTACGCCAGAAAGTTGTGTTGCTGATGCCTCGCCGGAATATAAGGGCGGGATTCGTCTTTACAAATCCACAGGATGTGGCTTTAGTGATTGGAATTCTTCGAATGGTGGTCCTTGGATACGTAATTACAAGGTAGAAAATAACAGAGTTGGCACAGGCACTATTGTGGGTATTACCGTTGCTACGGATGGTAAATCTTTGTTTAGCCCTTTGTTCGGTTCGGGGACTTATAGTCTGTATGAAGTGGCATTGTCTGCTGCAAAGAGATGAGGAATAGGATAAGGGTTTTGAGTATTCGCATGAAAGTCTCTACATTGAAATACGTATCGCGCGCAGTGTCGGTTGGGATGATGGCGGTCTGCGCAGTTTTGTCGTTCGAGGCTCATGCGGATACCTATTCGGATTTGGTTGCGGCACAGAATTCCCATGCCGGTAGTGTGCAGCGGGAGCAGGCGCTTCGTGAGCAGTTGAAAGGTGTCCAGTCCGATTTGCTCGAACAGGTCGTTGAGCTCGACAAACTGACGAATACTCAGATTCCGGTAGCTCAAGAGAAGGCTGATGTAGCTAATGATGCTGCGGCTCAGGCTCAAAGCGAAGCTGATGCCGCTGCGGACAGGCTTGATGCCGCGCGTAAGGATGAGCAGGATCTCAAAGAGAAAATAGCTCAAACTGGCGCGGATTATGACGATTCACATGCTGCCGTGGCATCAATGGCGCGTGAATCGTTGCATGGCTCGAATGCCGCGGACGCGATGGCTGTTGTTACGGGTGCGAAAAGCACGAAGGAATTCGTGTCCGTCATGCAGACACGAGACGCTTTGGCGCGAACCGAGGCGAATGCCGCCGCTGCGGATGCTAATGATCTGAATGTGTCCATGAATCGTGGCGAGCGTCTGAAGGCCATCGAGCAACGCATCGCCAAACTCAAGTCTGATGCCGATACTAAAGCTGCAGCTGCGCTGTCTGCCGCGTCGGAAGCGCAGGATGTTAGAGATTCCTTGGACGCATTGCGTGTGCAAGGCGAGAATCGTCGTGCGGAATTGGAAAGCAAACAGGATCAGCTGCAATCCGATGCGGCGAAACAGGCCGTGCAAACGGTGCTTCTTCAATCAAAAATCGATGATGCCAACAGACAGTACGCACAGCAACAGGCGGATGCGGCTGGCAGCGCCAATCCCGGTCAGTCCGCTCCGCAGCCTGCAAAACCGGGCAATTCCACTTCTTCGGGAAATATGACTCCGCAGCAGCCTTCGAATCCAGTTCAGCCGTCCCCGTCGTCCCCGCCAAGTGTGCCGTCCACTACTGGTCAGGGCACACATAACGGAGACTACGGAAACATGTATCCGGCCGGACAATGCACATGGTATGCGTACAATCGTCGTGCGGAAATGGGCATCGGCACGCCGTCTTATTTGCATAACGGAGGGGAATGGTATCTGACTGCGCCGGCATATGGTTTGAGAGTCGATCATAACCCTCAAGTCGGAGCGGCGATCTCTTTCCTCCCCGGGCAAGACGGTGCCGATGGCTCATATGGTCATGTCGCCGTCGTCGAAGCAGTGTATGGAGACGGCACGTTCCTGATTTCGGAAATGAATTGGGGAGGTCCGTTTCTGATGCACTCGAGAGTGTTGGTGAATAGGGGCCAGTACTGGTTTGTGCACTAACGGATATTACAAATTATCTCGTGAAGTTTCATGGGAATCAGGACAAAGCCATTTAGGTATCCAGGTAGGGCAATTTCGATAGCATGGAGAAATAAGCTCGTTGGTTTCGGTGATTATGGGATACTCTGCAGGCGCTAGGGGAAGCTGTAAAGTGAGCGCAATAGCGATGATATGAAGCAATGCTGACTCCTTCTTTCTGGGATGGCCTATTCTAAGCACGCGCTTTTGTCTGGTTGCAAATGAATGTAATAGATTTCTTTACGAGGCTTGATGGAGATATTTATCTTCGGATGATGATATGAAAAAAATTGGTATAGGCATATTGGAAAACGATGTGTGGAGTGCTCGTGCGATATCTCGGTGGATAGACGGGAGATCTCCTTCTTTTACGGTCCTCTGGTCTTGTGGTAGTCCTGCTGAGGTGATTTATCGTTGTTCTTTTGGCGATGAGATTCCGGATGTTTTGATTGTGGATATGGCTTTAGGAAGTGTTTCCGGCAGCGACGTGTGTAGAAAAGTGCGATCGGTGAATTCAAGTATCGGTATCATCGGAATGACGGCATATAATCCGATTGAATATATTGATGACATGGCTGCGTCTGGCGCGCAGGCGATGCTTGGGAAAGATGAAATCGTTGCCAAAATGGCGGATCTGCTCCCAATTGTAGCAGACGGGAGATCTCCGAGTGGGATGCCTTTTGTGAGTGCGAGCCAGGCTTATCGGCGTGTGATGGAAGGATCTGGGTCGAGCGATTCTATGGCTATGCTGACGGATCGTGAGCTGCAGGTGCTGAGGCTTTACTCTCAGAATTTAAAAACAGAAGAGATTGCGAAAAAGCTTGGGATCAGGCGAAGCACTGTATTTACCTATGTTCATCGAACTAATACTAAATTGTGTGTGAAAAATCGTGACGAGGCTATCAGATTGTGCAAAAAATACGATTTGTTATAAATGATATTGCGCGAATATTTCGATTAGGTGATCGAGACGTTCCCTTCAATGTACGTTCTGTTGTTGCTCTTATCTTTTTCTTACTAGATAGCTTGGAATTATTTTCTTCTTGGAATGATATAGTTGTTTCTGTTGGGAGTATTATTTTCTTCTATCTTCAGTTTTTGTTTCAGTTCGTATTGTTGCAAAGTGTTTTTTTAGGTTCTGTCGGAATGGCTCTAATATGGGGAATGAGTTACTATGCACCTTTTCTCGTTCCTTCTACTCTCATTCCGGAGGGTCTTATTTCGCTTGCCTTCATGGGTTTTATATATTTTTCTTTCGGGCTGATTCTTGTGGTTGTGATTTTTCTGTTGTATCTGTCTCCTATTTGGCCGGGATATAATATTGCGTTGTCTGATATCTATGACAAGAGCTTATTTCTGGGGACATTGTTTGCTTTTCTTTGTTTTGGGCAGATGATGTTCAATCAACGACGTAGAACGAGGATTTCGTATTGGATTGAAGGGCGTGAGCGTCAGCTTATGATGGCTTCCGAATTGCATGATATTGCGTGTAATGATGTTGTTTTTGCGATGATGCGATTAGACATTGAAGATGATGAAAAGGGGTATTGTAAATCTGATATGGCTGATGTTCGTCGCGCTCTTGCGAATGCGCTTGCTTGTATGAGAGGTGCCATTGCGGAACTGAGGCATGAAGATGAAGTGAAAACAGATTGTGTGTCCGTGGAAAAAGGTTTTAACGTAAAGACTTTTGTCGATCAAGAGTGTCGGCGATTGGAATCTCTTGGGTATGTTGGAACGGTAATGGTGTCTGAAAACGGTTTGAACGGCGCAATGATTGAAGCGTCAGTTGATAGAATTCATTTCGTCGAGAACCTGCTTCGTGAGATATTTGGGAATATTGTTCGTCATGCAGATTCATCTATGCCGTATGTGATGGTTGTGGGCGTTGGCGTTACTGAGTTAGATATATCGATAGGAGACAAGCCTATTGGCGTGGGGACGCGTGTGGGGTTTTGCTCCGGTGGTGGAATGCGGTTTTACTCAGATGCTTTGGAATATATGGGCGGCAGCTGCTGCATTCATGAGACGGGCGAGCTTTGGTCGCTACGGTGTGTAGTTCCGTTGCGGTGAGTTTTTGGTTGCGAAGTGGGTTTTTTTGAAGCTGTACACGCCTAAGGGTAAGCGTCGCAAGCGTTCCGGCAAGTCCGAGAATCGTCGATTCCGCAATTCTGAGCTTAGGTTCTTACGATTCTTTTGTGTTGTCTCACGATTTTTTGTAGTTGATCTCACGATTCGTTTTTCGGGAGCGAAAAAAAGGGGGCATGAGGTTGGCTATCCTCCAGAAGTGAGTTTTTTTGGGAAGGGGTATGTTTTTTAGATGAAAAGCTGAGATTGATGCGCCCTGACTTATTATTTTTACCTCACAATCCGAAATTCGACAAGCAAACCGGAATCGTGAGGTCAAGTCCAAAATCGTGAGGTCGAATAAATAAGATTGTGCGACAAAATAAAAAATCGTGCGATTCTGATTTTGATGCAAATGGGTGCCGTCACGGTTTGGCTGTGACGGCACCCATCTTTTTGTGTTGGATCATGCCGGATTCACGATGGCTGATTGATCAGCCGCGTGCTTTTACGTAGGCCTCGTACACGGCTTCGGTCGGCTCGCCGGTTTCTACGCCGTCGATGGTGAGCGGCCATGCGGGCGGTTCCGTTTCGCCGGACAGCACCCAAGCGGCCTGACGGGCGGCGCCGATGGCAACATACTCGTCGGTGGTCGGGCGGGTTACGTCCATGCCGAAAACGCTCGGCGCGAGCGTGCGGATTGCCGCGGACTTCGCGCCGCCGCCGATAAGCAGAATGCGGGAAATCTCAGCGCCAAGCGAACGGATAAGCTCTAGGCAGTCGCGCTGGGAGCACAGCAAGCCTTCGACGAACGCGCGGGCCATGTTCTCGCGTGTGGTGTTGGCCAGCGTCATGCCGGAAAGGGTTGCGGTCGCGTCCGGACGGTTCGGCGTGCGTTCGCCGTCGAAATACGGCACCAGCGTAATACCGCCGGCGCCCGGTTCGGAAGCGAATGCCAGGGATGCGAGTTCTTCATAGTCCACGCCGAGGGCTGCACGGCCGGCGTCAAGAATGCGCGATCCGTTGATGGTGCAGGCCAGTGGCAGGTAGTGGCCGGTGCAGTCGGCGAAGCCGGAAACGGCACCGGTCAGATCGTAGGTCGGATTTTCGGAAATGGCCGCTGCCACGCCGGAAGTGCCCAATGAAACGGAAACGTCGCCCACGCTCATGCCAAGTCCGAGGGACGCCATGGCGTTGTCGCCGCCGCCCGGTGCGATGATGCAACCACCCTCAACGTTCTTGCCGGCGATTTCCGGGCTTGCCTTGACTGCGGCGGCACCGTGCGGTCCAAGCACGGTCGGCAGCATGATTGCGTTGGCGTGCTCGCGTGCCGCTTCGGTACCTTCCGCTGGCTCAAGCACCATGGCGATCAGATCGCGGCGGTATTCGTTGGAAGCGGCATCGTAATAGATGGTGCCGGAAGCGTCGGAACGGTCGGTGAACAGCGCTTCCAAGTGTGCGTCCTCTCCTTCCGCGACCGGTCCGTAGCCGGCGATACGCCAGCTCAGCCAATCGTGCGGCAGGCAGATCGCAGCGATCTTCTTAGCGTTTTCCGGTTCGTTTTCAGCCACCCACGCCACCTTGGTCAGCGTGAAGGAAGCAACGGGGGAGGAGCCAACGGCCTTGACCCAACGCTGCTTGCCGCGTGCCATCACATCTTCCGGTTCGCCTTCTTCGGCGGGAGCCTCGCCCATCTTTTCGATGAGGGCCGCGGCCTGCGGCGCCGAGCTTATATCGTTCCACAGCATGGCGTCGCGAATCACGTTGCCTTGCTGGTCGAGAATCACCATGCCGTGCTGCTGACCGCCAACGGCCAGTGCTTCAACGTCGTCAAGTCCGCCGGCCTGCTGGGCTGCCTCGAGGAACGCGTCCCACCAGAATTTCGGGTCGATAGACGTGCCATTGGGGTGTTTGGCCTGGCCAAAGCGCACCATTTCACCGGTTTCGGCGTCGGTCACGCGCACTTTGCAGGACTGGGTCGAGGTGTCGACGCCGGCCACGAGAGTTCGAGTCATTGTGTCTCCTTGCAGTGAGCTGGCGCAACGAAGTGCAAGGAATTCGCACCGTCCGCCACCTCATTTAGTTAGATGAATGAACTATAATGTCTAGTGTACCATCATAAAGTGATTTGACTATAGAGACGGTGCGCTTCTCCCGCGAAGACGCGTCGAGAAAGAGGGAACCATGGCTTCACTGCGGAGTATCAATCAAGACGATTTACGAAACCATAATCTTTCCGTGGTGCTCGATTCGCTATTGCGTGCCACCGAGCCGATGAGTCGCGCCGATCTCGCCAAGAAAACCGGCTTGACCAAAGCCGCCATGTCGGTGCTGGTGTCGTTGATGCTCGACAATGAGATTCTGATGGAGGGCGCGCCATCCGGCCAGTCGCTGTATGGACGACCCAGCATTCCGCTTGAAATCAAGTCTGGTCGCCTGTGCGGCATGGGATTACAGGCCAACACCGACGGCTACGGCGTGGTGGTGCTCGATCTCGACGGTTCCGTTGTGGGGGAGCAATGGGTTGACGCCGATATGGCCAATGCCGACGAACAGGAGATTTTCGCTCGTCTTGATGAACTGGCTTTGCGGCAGGAAGATGCTCTTGCGAGGAAGGGTTATGTGCTTGCCGGTACCGGTTTGGCATTGCCGGGTCTCGTCACCGATGATTTGCGATTGCTGGGCGCACGCAATCTCGGTTGGGAACGTTTGGATCTCAAACAGTTCAATGTGGTCAAACGACTTGATCCTGTTGCCTGCAATGAGGCCAATGCTGCTGCATTGGCGCAGGTTCCTGGATATGCCACGCAGCGTGAAGGTTCGGGGCAGATCAAGCCGACCGATTCGTTCATCTACATGTCGACCGATGTGGGCATCGGCGGTGCGGTGATCCGTGAGGGACGTGTGGTGAGCGGCGATCACGGTTTTGGCGGCGAATTGGGCCATGTTTCCGTCGACATGCGTGGTCCCATCTGCCGTTGCGGCCGTCGCGGCTGCCTTGAAGTGTATGCGGGCAGGCGTTCCATGGTGAGCGCGGCCGGAATCGCCAGCAGCGATGCCGCCGCGACCCGCAGTGCCATCGACGAACTGATCGACCGTTGGCACCAGCGCGACGTGCAAACCGTGGCCGTTGTTGAAAAAGCGTTGGAAGCCATATCTTCCGTAATCGCATCAACCATCAATGTCTGCGACGTCGACGTGGTGATGCTCGGCGGTTTATGGGCGCGTTTCGAGCCTGAACTAATCTGCAGAATCGAACGCATGGTACGCCCGCAAGTGCTGGCATATCCGGAAGTCGAGGCGAGCGTGCTCGTGGCCGATGTCATCGACCGTCCAGCCTTGATGGGCGCGGCTGAGATTGGCTTGCGACGCTTCATCGACAACCCGTTGCGTTTCATGGGGCAAAACTAGTCCACCCATTTGCTAAACTTACCGAGTTGGCATGTTCGCATGTTGCAACGTGGGGCGTTAGCTCAGTCGGTTAGAGCATCGGACTCATAATCCGCCGGTCCACGGTTCAAGCCCGTGACGCCCCACTCTTTCGTAAAGTCAAGGCTTCTGATACAATCCGAAAGGTTATCCGGTTCACGCGATGCCATAGGGGCGTTGCGACCCGGGTCCCCCGAATCTCTAGGAGACAAACTATGAAGCAGGGTATCCATCCTGATTACCACGCAGTGCAGGTCACCTGCTCTTGCGGCAACACCTTCGTCACCCGTTCCACCTACAACGGCGATCACATGACCGTCGACGTGTGCTCCAACTGCCACCCGTTCTACACCGGCAAGCAGAAGATCCTCGACACCGGTGGCCGCGTGGCTCGCTTCGAGAAGCGTTACGGCAAGAAGGCCAAGTGAGTCTTATTGCTTAGGCAATGAAAAACGCCAGTCCGATTGCGGGCTGGCGTTTTTCATTATGCAACGGATGCGCATGCGCTGCGTGCATGCGATTGGGATATTCGTAAGATGCGTTGGAATGCCTGCGAAATACCGCGCTTCGGCAGCGTTTCCAAGGCACCTTATATGATGAACAGGTTGAGTGGAGTTCAGCGAAGCGTTCACGCTGAAGCGCAGATTTATAAGCAGACAGAAAAGGCGTACATTGGCAGACGAGCAGTTCCCCGCGGCAGTTACCGCACTTGAGGAATATCACAATATCGAACAGCAGATGGCCGAGCCGGAAGTCGCGTCGGATCCGGATAAGATGCGTAAGCTGGGACGTCGTCACGCCGAGTTGGGCGTCATCGTTTCCGCATACACCGCATACAAGCAGGTGAAAGACGATCTGGAGGCAGCCAAGGAAATGGCTTCCGAAGATCCGGATTTCGCGGAAGAGGCGAAACGTTTGGAGAGCGAGCTTCCAGCGGCGGAAGAGAAGCTGCGCACCGCGTTGATTCCGCGCGATCCCGATGATGCGCGTGACACGATCATGGAAATCAAGGCGGGCACCGGCGGCGAGGAAGCGGCGCTTTTCGCGGGCGATTTGCTGCGCATGTACATGCGATATGCGGAAAAGCGTGGCTGGTCGGTCGCCGTGCAAAGCGAAAACACCACCGAGCTGGGTGGCGTCAAAGACGTGCAGCTTGCCATTCGTGCCAAGGGTACTCCTGCGCCGGAAGATGGCGTATGGGCGTCCCTCAAGTATGAGGGTGGCGTGCATCGCGTGCAGCGTATTCCCGTCACCGAATCGCAGGGTCGCATCCAAACTTCCGCGGCTGGTGTCATTGTGTTCCCGGAAGCTGACGAAGACGATGATGAGATTGAAATCGATCAGAAGGATCTGAAAATCGACATCTTCATGAGCTCCGGCCCGGGTGGCCAGTCCGTGAACACCACATATTCCGCCGTTCGTATGACCCACATTCCGACCGGCATCGTGGTGAGCATGCAGGATGAGAAGAGCCAGATTCAGAATCGTGCGGCCGCATTGCGCGTGTTGAAGAGCCGCCTGCTCGCCATGAAGCACGAGGAGGAAGCCGCACAGGCCGCAGACATGCGTCACTCCCAGGTGCGCTCACTGGATCGTTCCGAACGAATCCGCACGTACAACTTCCCGGAGAACCGTATCGTTGATCATCGTACGAACTACAAGGCGTACAATCTTGACGCCGTGCTTGACGGCGATTTGCAGGCCGTCATCGATTCCGACATCCAGGCGGATGAGGCCGATCGTCTCGCCAACCAGAAGTAAGGCGTGGTTGTGGCTACGGTATTCGAAACGGTGCGTTCCTCCGCGGCCATATTGAGCGCGGCGGGTGTCGACACTCCGGAACATGACGTCAAACTGCTGCTTGCCGAAGCCTTCCACGTCGATTTGCGGGACGTGGACAAGGCCATGCTTATGGGAGACGACGTCGAGCATCTGAACATTGCCTTGGCGTCCGTTTCTACAGAATCGGGCGCTTGGGCGAATGCGAAAACCACCGGGAATACCGTCGCGGCGGCCATGGAACGGTTCCATTCCATGGTGGATCGTCGAGCCAAACGTGAGCCATTGCAGCACATCACCGGCCATGCGCCGTTCCGCTATCTCGATCTGAAAGTCGGACCGGGCGTGTTCATTCCGCGTCCTGAAACCGAGTTGGTGGTGCAGGAAGGCATCGAATGGACCACCCGGCATGGCATGTACCGTGCCAAAGTGGTCGATTTATGCGCCGGTAGCGGTGCGATCGGCCTTGCTTTCGCCACGGAAGTGCCGGGCAGCGAAGTCTGGGCCGTCGAAAAAAGCGAACGGACCGCGCAATGGACGCGTCGCAATCTTGACGAAACCACGAAACGGTATCCGGCGATCGCAGGTAATTATCATCTGGAAATCGCCGACGCCACGCAGATGCCGACACTGAACCAGCTTGACGGCACAATCGACATCGTGCTCACCAATCCTCCGTATGTGCCGCTTTCCGACATTCCCGTACAGCCAGAAGTACGCGATTACGATCCCGATCTGGCGCTGTACGGCGGTTCCGCGGATGGTACGCTCATCCCGGAGCGCATCATCTCACGCGCTTCGAAACTGCTCAAGCCAGGCGGGCTCATGGTAATGGAACACGATGTCACGCAGGGGGAGCGGCTTGCCGCTTTTGCACGTACTTGCGATTTCATCGATGTTGTCGTGCACAACGATTACACCGGTCGTCCGCGTTATCTGACGGCAGAAAAGCAAGAAATCGGATAATACAAGACGTTTCACGGCATGCCGGTGAAGATATAGGCGAAAGTTGAGTCTCACTATAAGAACATTTTATGCATGGCGCTGTCCGTCGGGCTATAAAGAACAATCGGAATGCACATGAAGAACGGATGGCAGCCATAAGCGGCCATTGCGGTTCCGCGCACGGGATTGAGATGAACATGAATGGCTTTCATGGTGCGCGTTGAGAGGAATGTGCGGCATTTTCAAGAAAAGAGGAAGAACGGAATGAACGTCAAGTTCTCCGCCAAGTGCGTTGCCGTGATCGCGGCAGGCGCAATGTCAATGTCCCTCGCTGCCTGCTCTGGCGGCAGCATGGACGATTCCAGCAGTTCCAAGGGTAGCGCGGCCAACAGCGATACCATCACGCTGGGATCCATCACCACCAACTCCGGTACCGCCGCCGCATACGGCGAGGCCGAAGTCGCCGGCTTCAAGCTGGCTGTGGACGAGATCAACGCCAAGGGCGGCATCAACGGCAAGAAGGTCAAGCTCGAGTCCATG
>ERZ1031020.55-NODE-55-length-74348-cov-9.242445_pt1 | contig 74348 bp, 55 predicted proteins | sample MGYA00517109_ERZ1031020 | MGnify/ENA primary metagenome ERZ1031020 (study PRJEB33719, sample SAMN04261270) | wastewater metagenome | biome: rural village; feature: human; material: feces | host: Homo sapiens | place: El Salvador | collected 2013-01-07 ... | reverse complement strand
AAAATATTGAGATTACCAACTTTTATAAAGACTTTCTTATCCCGAACTCAGGTTTTTAAAAAGATTGTTGAACATTATGGAGGCAAATGTTGTTACGCGAAAGGCGACGATCCTTAAAATGGTAAAGGGTGCTCGTTTGGAGATTGTCATCAGGAATAAGAAAATTTCTGCAAGTGACGAAGAGCTTGTTCAGAAGGTTATGGATAAGTTTCAGAAAGAAGACGATGACTTTGCGACTGAAAGCAAGCGGTTGTGTCATTGGGACTCTGTGATACGCGACGTCGTATGGCTGGAGGCAAACATGGAAGAATCAAAAATGATAATCGACCGCCTGAAATCCGGCGACGAGTCGTTTGCGAATGATTTCTTCTATGACGATGATAGAACAGGCTGTAATATAAGCCGAATCCGATCGAAGATTCTGTCCTTCATCAAGCAAACTTATAAAGTGGATGTCTCTTCAGATGAGTTTGGCAACATCCTCTATGCATTCCTTTGGAACGGAGGCACATGGAGCGTTTTGGATAGCTATTCATGCAAGAGCAGCTTCTTTTGTTGGCTTGAAGAGATTGCCCGACACGAATTAATCAGATACCTCAAAGACATGAATATAATCAAGGTCAAGAGTGAGCGCACGGCAGGCAATACCCGTATGCTTGGGATGTCGGTTTTACCGGAGACATGGGAGTGTGTCTTAGCTGATACTATGCCGGACGGTTTTCATAAGAAGCTCCTTTCTGACATATTGGTGAAGCGCAAGACAAAGGAGGCGATGGAGGTGGAGTATGGTGTAGATGCAGATGATCTGCACAGACTTCAGAAGAGAGCTGAAGCCGACTTTAAAGACCGACTTATACGTAGTAATAGCGTGTATGAAGATCTTGTATTGCGCGACAAGTGTGTTCGCCGTGAAGAGGTGTCGGAGGATTTTGTCAAGGATATCTATGTGTGGCAGGAAGATAACAGCAATGCTAATCCGCTGGCAGACGTATTGGGAGTTGGCTTGGACAATGAGGAGCTGCACGAAAAGGTTAAGGACTTTCTTTACTCTTTCCCCAAGATGCTGAATTGGACAGAAGAAGAGCGCCTTGTATGGACATTACGCTTCATTGAAAACACGGCACCGGTGGAGGTTGCCGAGCGTATCGGCAGACGACGGTCTTGGGTGGATACGAAGTATTCCAGGCTTAACGCTCGTTTTAATAAAGCTGTAAGGGAATGGTGGTTTAGAAATGCTGTATAAATATTCACACCAACTAAAAGAATATTATTATGAAAGATAAAAGGAAATAGCTGTGCTTTAGGGGTTTATTCCCTAAAACACAGCTATTATTGTTTTTGTCCGATTAGAACGGCAGGTCGTCTACCTTGTCCTCAGCTACGGGAGCTGCGGGCTGCGCAGGAGCAGCAGGCTGAGCGGGAGCGGCTGCGGGAGCTGCGCCGAATGCTGCACCAGGCACTACGCCGGGCTGCATGCCTACGGCTGCCGGATCAACCTGACGTACGTCGAAGGCGCGGATGTTGTTGAACCAGCGACCCTGATACTCGTGTGCGTCAATGTCGAAAGATACGGTCACTTCCTGACCGATCTGGATATTGAAACGGCTGATGCGGTCTGCACCGAATACGCCGAAGACCATCTTGCGGGGATAAGCATCGTGGGTCTCAATGACATAGTCCTGCGACTTCCACTCACCACGCTGAGACACTCCGCTTCTTTCAGGCAGAACAGCTATAACTTTACCTTGTAATTCCATGTTTTTATTGTTGATTTATATGTTATTTGTATTTTTACTGGCTTTGTTGTTTGATTTTCGTTCTCAAAACCAAACCATTTGCGAAATTAATAAAATTGTCGTGAAATAAGAAACTTTTAGATGAGTTTTTCTCTTACTCGAACTTTTTTTGCTATTTTTGTACCAAAATAATAACAACGTAAAAACCCAATAACAATGCAATTTACAGTTTCAAGTGGAGCGCTTACATCGCGCTTGCAGACTCTTCAGAGAGTTATCAGCAACAAGAACACTATAAGCATTCTGGAATGCTTCCTTTTTGAAGTGGCAGACGGCATGCTCACCATAACAGCCAGTGACAGCGAGAATGTCATGCAGATGACTGTGGAGCTGGATGAATGTTCAGGCGACGGACGCTTTGCCATCCCTAACCTCAAGGTGCTCAACGCCGTTAAGGAGTTGGCAGAGCAGCCCCTTCGTTTCTCTATTGACGAGAGCGCATATACAGTGGAGATTGACTATCAGAACGGTACGTTCAATCTTACTGCCGTAAGTGCCGAGGACTATCCCATGATTGTGGAGTCAGGCAAGGAGATGGCTGAGCTTCAGATTCCCTCACAGCTCTTCGCTGAAGACCTTTCTCGCTCGCTCTTCGCTGTGGCATCGGACGATCTGCATCCCGTAATGAACGGCGTCTACTTCGACTTTAATGCTGACAACCTCACGATTGTCGCTACTGACGGTCGCAAGCTCGTCCGCAACCGCGTGCTCACATTAAGCGCCGACACTCCCTCTTCATTCATCCTTCCCCAGAAGCCGGCAGCTCTTCTCAAGCAGGTGCTCGCCAAGACCGATGACGACACCGTGATAAGCTATTGCGACAACAGCGCTGAGGTGGAATTCCCTGGTGGCAAGCTCTACTGCCGCCTTATCGAGGGACGTTACCCCAACTACAACTCCGTAATTCCAACCGTCAACACCAACTGCGCCACCATTGACCGCAAGTCGCTCCTCGGAGCCATCAAGCGCGTACTGCCTTTCGCAAGCGAGAGCAGCTCGCTCGTGCGCTTCCACGTGGAGGAAGGCTCACTCCTCGTTTCGGCTGAGGACGTGGATTTCGCTACAAGTGCAAAGGAAACGCTTACGTGCGAATATACTGGCGTGAAGATGGACATCGGTTTCAACGGTTCCACCATCTACGATATGCTCAACAATCTTATCAGCGACGAGGTTATCATCAAGCTCGCCGACCCGAGTCGTGCAGGCATCCTTGAGCCGGCTGTTCAGCCTGAGGGACAGGACATCCTCATGCTCATCATGCCAATGCTGCTCAACGACTAATAAAGATAATTAGGAATTAGGAGTTACATTATAATGAAACTGAATCTTACACGCCCCCTTATAGTTTTCGATCTTGAGACAACGGGTCTCGACCTTGTTCGTGACCGTATCATCCAGATTTCGTATATTAAGGTAATGCCGGAAGGGGAGGAGATTCGTGGCAATCTCCTCGTCAATCCCGGTCAACCCATCCCTAAGGAAGTGACCGAGCTTACCGGCATATCTGACGACGATGTTAAGGACGCAAAGTCGTTCAAGGAACTGGCTCCGCAGCTCAACGAGATAATGACGGGCTGCGATTTTGCCGGATACAACTCAAACCACTTTGACGTGCCGATGCTCGCAGAGGAATTTCTGCGTGCCGGCATCAACTTCGACTTCTCGAAGTGCCGACTTATTGACGCTCAGACCATCTTCCACAAGATGGAGCGCCGCAATCTGGCTGCCGCATACAAGTTCTTCTGCGGACGCAAGATGGAGGACGACTTCACGGCTCACCGCGCCGATGAGGACACCGAAGCCACATACCGTGTGCTGATGGGCGAGCTCGACATGTATGCACCCGGCGTACAGGAAGAGCCAGACCGCGTGCTGGAGAACGACATGGACTTCCTTGCCGACTTCTCCAAGCAGAACGACAATGTTGACTTCGCTGGACGCATCGTATGGCGACCGCTGCTTGGTGCCGACGGAAAGCCCCTGCTGGACGCTGAAGGAAAGGAGCGCCGCTTCGAGGCGTTCAATTTCGGCAAGTATCGCGGACGCTCCGTTGCTGACGTGCTGCGCACCGACCCCGGCTATTACAGCTGGATGATGGCAGGCGACTTCACCTTCAACACCAAGCAGGTGCTCACACGCATCCGTCTGAAGGGATTCAATAAGTAAGAACAAAAGACTTAAAGACAATAACATAATAACAGTATGTTAAAAGGAAAGAAAATTGTGCTTGGCATTACAGGCTCCATTGCCGCTTACAAGGCTTGCCTCCTCATACGTCAGCTCATAAAGCGCGGAGCGGAGGTGCAGGTGGTCATCACACCGGCAGGCAAGGAGTTTATAACGCCAATCACACTCTCCGCCCTGACCCACAAGCCCGTCATCAGCGAGTTTTTCTCGCAGCGTGACGGCACGTGGAACTCACACGTCGACCTCGGTTTGTGGGCTGACGCCATGGTGGTGGCGCCTTGTACGGCAAGCACGCTCGGAAAGATGGCGCACGGCATAGCCGACAATATGCTCATCACCACATATCTCTCTATGAAGGCTCCCGTATTCATAGCCCCGGCTATGGACCTCGATATGTATCGTCATCCGTCTACACAGGCTAACATGAAGACGCTCCTTTCTTACGGCAATCATATCATCGAGCCGGAGAGCGGATTCCTTGCCAGCGGTCTGGAGGGAAAGGGACGCATGGAAGAACCCGAAGTTATAGCTGACCGTCTGGACCAATTCTTCAGCGAGAACAGCCAGCCGTCGCCCATCGCCGGTAAGAAGGTGGTGATAACGGCAGGTCCTACGTACGAGAAGATTGACCCCGTGCGCTTCATCGGCAACTATTCGAGCGGCAAGATGGGATTTGCCATCGCCGAGGAATGTCTCAGAAGAGGTGCCGATGTGACGGTGGTGGCAGGTCCGGTAAGCCTCACATGCTCAAGTGGCATTCGCCGTTTGGACGTGGAGAGCTGTCAGGATATGTATGATGCAGCCACATCGGAGTTTGCCGATGCTGACGTAGCCATACTCGCCGCAGCCGTGGCAGACTTCCGTCCTGCCCTTGTGGCAGACCGCAAGATAAAGCGCGGCAAGGACGATATGGTCATCACGCTATGCCCCACGCACGACATTGCCGCCGCACTTGGAGCGTCGAAGAAAGCCGGTCAGACACTCGTGGCATTCGCTCTTGAGACCAACGACGAGGAAGCCAACGCCATGCGAAAGCTGGAAAAGAAGAACGCTGACTTCGTGGTGCTCAACAGTCTGCGCAACGAGGGAACGTGCTTCCGTACAGACCAGAATCAGATAGAGATTGTGTCGAGGGACGGTAAGACATCTTACGAGAAGAAATCAAAGGCGGATACAGCCTCCGACATTGTGGACTACCTGGAGAAGGTGGTGCTCACAAAGCAGGGACAAAGCTAAGAACACGCCAACAAACATAGAGTTATGACAGCAAGATTTTTGAGAACGTCCGTTGTGGCGCTGTCGCTGTTGCTGGGTGGTGGGGGCATGACAGCCCGTGCCCAGGAGCTTAACGCCAAGGTGACCATCAATCACAATCAGGTGCAGGGCACAGACGCAAGCATCTTTGACGAGCTGACGCAGACACTGACGCAGTTCGTCAACGAACGGCAGTGGACCAATCTGCAGTTCCAACGCAACGAACGTATAAACTGCAACTTCAATATCACCGTGACCAAGTATGACAACTCCACAAACACGTTTACGTGCAAGGCTGTCATACAGGCCACGCGTCCCGTATATAACGCCTCTTACACGACGACGTTATACAACAACACCGACAACGACTTCAACTTCGAGTACGCACAGTTCGATCAGATACAGTTCAATGAGGAACAGGTGGACAACCAGCTGACCGCTCTCTTCGCGTATTACGCCTACCTTATTATAGGTATTGACCTCGATTCGTTTGCACCGATGGGAGGAGAGGATGTGTTGCAGCGCTGCATGAATCTTGCCAATAACGCCCAGAACCTTGGTTTCCCGGGATGGAAAGCGTTCGACAACAGTCGCAACCGCTTCGCCATCATCAACGATTACCTCGACGGAGCGATGAAGCCGTTCCGACAGTTGCAGTACGACTATTATCGTAACGGACTGGACGAGATGGTCACTAACGCCGAGCGCGGACGTGCCAACATAACCACGGCGCTTGAGACAGGACTGAAAAAGAGTCATGAGGATAGACCGCTGAGTCTGCTCCCGCAGATATGGACCGACTATAAGCGTGACGAACTTGCCAATATTTATAAGGGCAAAGGCACGCAGAAGGAGAAGCAGACCGTCTACGACCTGCTTTTTGCTATCAACGCAAGCCAGAATTCTGCTTGGGAGAAAATAAAGGAATAATACGGATTTTTTACACTATGCTAAAGATACTTGACATAAGAAACTTTACGCTCATCGGTCATCTGACCATGCAGTTCTATCCCGGTTTCTCCGTCATTACCGGAGAGACGGGAGCAGGAAAGAGCATCATCATCGGCGCCATAGGCCTCTTGCTCGGCAACAGGGCTGACGTCAGACAGGTGAAGCGAGGATGCGACAAGTGTGTCATTGAAGCCACCTTCGACCTGAGTGTCTATCACTCCGATGTGCTGAAGGATTTCTTTATGGACAACGACCTCGACTACGACCCGCAAGAGTGTCTTCTGCGCCGTGAGATTAACGCAAGCGGAAAGAGTAGGGCGTTTGTCAATGACACTCCCGTTACGCTTGCCACGATGCGCGAGCTTGGCGAACAACTCATAGATGTGCACAGCCAGCACCAGAATCTTCTCCTCAGTAAGGAGGACTTCCAGCTTAATGTTGTGGACATCATGGCACGCGATAAGGTTCAAGTGGCTGACTATAAGGCTTCGTATGATGAATATCGTGCTGCCATACGACAGCTCGACGAGCTTCGTGAACAGATTAGCCGCAACCGCGATAACGAGGATTTTCTGCGCTTCCAGCAGAAGGAAATGTCCGAGGCACAGCTGCTTCCAGACGAGCAGGAGGAGCTGGAACAGAAGGCGGAGACCATGAGTCACGCCGAGGACATAAAGCGTGTGCTGCATGAGACGGACGCTTGTCTGTCAGGCGACGAGGGTGGCGTAGTAAGTCAGACACGCCAAATAGCGTCGCAGCTGCACGGTATAGAGGATGTTTTCCCCGAAGCACGCAGCCTGGCGGAACGTCTGGACAACTGCTTCATTGAGATGAAAGACATCTCGCAGGACGTGGCGGCAAGGATGGACGACGTGGAGTTCGACCCAGCTTTGATGGACGAAGTGACGTCGCGTCTGGACACCATCTATTCATTGCAGCAGAAATATCACGTGTCTAATAACAGCCAACTGCTCGAAAAGCTTGCTGACATTGACGCTTTGCTCTCCAACATAGACAATGGCGATGAGGAACTGCACGCCCTTGAGGAGCGTGTGGAGGCTCTGCGTGAGGTATGTCATAAGAAAGCTGATGTCCTCACGTCGCTGCGTCGTAAGGCTGCAGCGCTTGTGGAGGACGACATTTCGAAGCTTCTTGTGCCGCTCGGCATCCCGAAGGTCCGCTTCAAGGTGGACATATCAGCAGGCGAATTGTCGGCTACGGGTGTGGACAAGGTGGTGTTCCTCTTCAGTGCCAACTCCAGCACAGAGATGAGTCCTGTGTCGCAGGTGGCATCGGGAGGCGAGATTGCCCGTGTGATGCTGTCGCTGAAGGCGATGATATCGAAAGCCATCGGATTGCCAACCATCATCTTCGACGAGATTGATACGGGTGTAAGCGGACGTGTGGCGGAGCAGATGGCGCACATTATGCGCGATATGGGCGATGCCCACAGACAGGTGATCTGCATAACCCACTTGCCTCAGATTGCTGCAGCCGGAACCAACCACTACAAGGTGGCGAAGGCAGAGACAGCAGAAGGTACGGTGTCGACGATGACTCACCTTACACACGAGCAGCGTGTGGCTGAGATAGCGCAGATGCTGAGCGGAAGCGACATCTCGCAGGCAGCCATTGACAATGCCCGTTCGCTGCTTGAAGCATAGCAGCACATATTTATAATGTATATATATTAATGTATATAAAGAAACAGATGAAGATCAGAACAATACTAACTACATTTTTCCTTGCCGTCACGGCTTTCACTGCTGTGGTGGCACAACCCTCGGCTGTGAAGAACTCCAGCCGTTCCGCATTTCTTCTTACAGCCTATAACGCCAATGGTGGCGTTGTGGCTACGTCATACGGCGTCTTTACGTCAGCGGACGGAGAGGCTGTTGGAGCTTGGAGCGCACTTGCAAATGCAGCACGTGCGGAAGTGACCGACCTTAACGGCAAGACATATCCCGTGACAAAGCTCATCGGTGCAAACGAACTCTACGATGTATGTCGCTTCAAGGTTGGTGTCAACAAGGTTCAGCCTGCTGTTCTTGCCACATCACCGTTGCAGAAAGACACAAAGGCTTGGCTTGTGCGCAGCGAAGCAAAGAAGACCATTGCCGATGAGTTTGAAGTGGAGCGTGAGGAGACATTCATGGACAAGTATGCTTACTATGTGTTTGCATACAATCCTAAGACAGGTGTGTCGGGCTGTCCGTTCGTAAACGCTGCCGGCCAGGTGGTGGGACTCTATCAGGCATCGTCGTCTTCGCTTGGCTCAAATGCTGTTGATGCACGTTTTGCAGCCCAATTGACCTCCAAACCGATGGCGGTCAGCAACGTAATGTTTGCCAAGACGGGTCTTCGTCTTCAGTTGCCCGCAGATCATAAGGACGCCCTTCTGATGTTGATGCTTGCAGCAGAGATGCGCGATTCAGCCAAGTACGAGGGTTATGTAAATGACTATCTGGAGGCGTTTCCGCATGAGGTGGACGGCTATGCCACACGTGCCGTGAACAAGGTAGGACGTGGTGATTACGCTGGAGCTGACGCTGACATGAAGACAGCTCTGCGTCAAGCCACCAACAAGGCAGAGGCGCATGCCGAGTATTCGCGCGTTATGTATCAGAAGATACTCTATTCTGCCGACACTCTCTTCACTGCTTGGACTCTTGACAAGGCGCTTGAGGAGTCGGAGAAGGCTTACTCTATGGATCCTCAGCCCGGTTATCGTCATCGTACGGCACAGATACTCTTCTCGAAGGGCGAGTATGCCAAGGCTTACGACATGTTTGCGGAGCTTGCCTCCACGACGATGCGCACAGGTGAGGTGTACTTTGAGGCTGCTCAATGCAAGACCCAGCTTGGAGCTTCAAAGGACGAAGTGGTGGTATTGTTGGACAGTGCCGTGGCAGCTTGCAATCATCCTCTCGATGCAACAGCAGCGCCGTACGTGCTTGCACGTGGTCAGATGAATGCCGAACTCAGTCAGTATAAGAAAGCCATCGCCGACTATAATGTCTACGATACGTTGATGTACGGACGTGCCAACGCTGAGTTCTATTTCGCCCGTTATCAGTGCGAGGTTAAGGTTCGCCAGTATCAGCAGGCTCTTAACGACATCGCCCACGCCGCCTACATCGGCGGTCAGAACACTCCGTTCTACCTTGCAGAGATGGCTTCGCTTCAGCTTAGAGTGAACATGCTTGAGGATGCAGTGAAGTCAAGCGACCTCTGTCTCAGTCTTTCACCTGAAAACACCGATGCCCTTATAATAAAGGGTGTGGCTCTTGTCAATTTGAAGAAGAAGGACGAAGGCATGGAGTGCTTCCGCAAGGCAAGTGAACTGGGCGACAAGCGCGGTGACGAATATCAAGAGAAATATAAGTAACTCAAGTTTCGCATGTCTATGACATGCTGTCAGTTAACGAGTTGACAAGTAAACAAGGAGATTTGCATTGCTTGTTTAAAGTAATACGAAAACAACGCCTTTTAAGGCGGTTTTATGAAATAAAGCAAAAGGGCAAGACAGCTATAAAACCTGTCTTGCCCTTTTTGCGTATAGTCCGTATTGTTATCGGTTGTCTTAGATGGAGCGTAGGAACATTACCACTGCGTCACGATCGGCCTTCGAAAGGTTATAGAACTTCTCGGCTGACGAGTAAGCGTGGCTGCGCTTGTCGTAGGCGTGCCACATGATGGCTTCCACCTCGTTACGTGCGCGGCAGTCGTGCAAGCGTTCCACACCAGAACCATTGATTTCTGCCAATCCACGTCCCCAAAGCGGAGTGGTGCGGCACCATGATCCGTGGATGTCGTTAATCATGTAGAGCTTGTGCTGCATCATGTCCGAGTAAGGATAGATGGTCTGATGCTTATAGCGCGGCAGCTTCTTGTCGGCAATCATGTTAGGTGTCCAGTAGTTGTCATCGCCTGTTGTCCATGACGGACGGTGACATGCGACACAACCCATCTGTTTGAACAGTTCCTTGCCTCTCTGCACACGAGCGTCGTTGAGGTTACGAGCGCGAGGAATGGCAAGTCCGCGATGCCATACCATAAACTCATAGAACTTGTCAGCCGACATCTCCGGTGAGAAGTTATGCCACTGGTTGTCAAACTGATTGGTGCCAGGCGAGAGCAGGTTCTTCACCTTGTCGCTGATGGCATCGTCGGTGTCTGCCCAGAAAGGCGATGTGGGATCCTTCTTGATTTTCTCTATCACTTCCTGGTCAGCAGCCATAGCGTCAGCCCAAGCCGTAGTGGTGTAGAGCTTCGGACGGTCCGGACGTGTCACGTTGGTGATGTTCCAGATGGCGTTGGCACCAGGTCCGTCCTGAAGGGTGGCGCGAGTCAGAGCGTAAGTGAAGCGCTTCACCATCTTCTTTCCCTCACCTCCGTCAGCTGTCTTGCCTGCTCCGACGGTGGCTGTATACCATGCGCCGGTGGCGAAATCGTTGGCATTGGCATCCCAGAAGTTAGGATTGACATATTCGCTGACGTTAGCCACCTTGGCTACGTTCTTGTAGTAGTTGGCGGTTGAGGCATACTGAGCCTTGAGGTCGTCCTCCGTTATGGCGTCCAGCAAGCCCGTACCAATCACGCCGATGGTTGACTCCACACGAACTGCCACAGCCTTGTTGCCAGTGTCGTAAGGATTCGGAGTTGTGCGGAAGGCAGAACGCGGTATGGAAATCTCAGGATAGATGAGGTCATACGATTCGCCGTCAGGGAACTTCATCGGCAGTCCGCTCTCCATGGCTGTGACGTGGTGCCACTGCATCTTTATCTGGCTCTCGTCAATAGGTGCCTTGAAAGGCTCCGTAGCCTGAGTCTGCGGCATGCCGGTCACCTCTGCTACGTAACCACCGTCGTTGCTGTTGGCACCGTCGGCAGGATGATATACGGCGAGCAGATAACCATTGCCGTTACCATACTGAGTAACGTACGAGTCCATACGACGGCCATGACCGTAGTTGGGATGGCAGTCCAGACATGAACGACGAATGGAAGCCGGACCTAAACCGCCGAAGCCAGACGCAGCTGACGTAAACTGGCGCTCGAAGAATTTCTCTCCAGCGTTGAAGTCATCAAGCAATCCCTGCTGCTCCACGGCTGGAGTCTCGTCCTCGTAGCAACCTGAAGCAACATTATCTGTGGTTCCAAGCTCGCCGCCAGGATACCATTCCGACTTGTCAAAATTGCCGACAGCCTGACCTACATACTTGGCGTCAGCCTCAATAGGATCGGCACCGTTGCCGCCTGGTGTCGGGTCGTCGTCAGAACATGACAGCAACGACATAGACAGACACATAGCCAAAGATCCGAAAAGATAGATTCTCTTATTCATAATGTATTTTGTTTATATCACATTCTTTTAGATAGCGTCCTGCAGATTAATCCAAGTGGCAGCCTTGTTGAGCTCTTCGCTAAGATTAGATACAGCGTCGATGCAGTCCTTCACGCGCTGTGCACCCGGCTCCTCCACGAACGACTTGCCGCTGTTCTTGGCAGTCTCGAGAGACTGGATGGCGTTGTTGAGAGCTGTAGACAGATCGTTCAGACCAGAATAGTTCATCTTCTTGAGAAGGTTCATCATTGAGTTCTCGGCAGGTGATGTGGCGTTCACGTCGCGTGTGCCGTAGAGCGTGTTCTTGATAGAGTAGATGTTGTCCTGATAGTCGATGAACGAACGGTGGCTGTAGGGCGACTCGATATAGTCAATTGACTCTCTTTCGCCATCCTCTGTTACGCCGGCATTGCCTGTGGCAACACGATAAGCCTGACCCAGCTTCTGGTCGGCAACCTCAGCACAGATGTTGTCGCAGCCGCCGATGAATATCTGGTTCATTGTGCCCTGCCAAGAGTGATAACCTGTTGTGGCAGACGGTGAGAGCAGATGCTGACCGTAGCACATTGTGCCGTTGGCTGCCAGTCCGTTATAGCGGAGCGAAGTGAACACGTAGCTGGCGTTGCTGAGTACGCTCTTTGTCTCGTTGCTTGCTGCACTACCCATCCATGTAAACTCAAGGAGAGCAGTGATGTTCTTCACGTCAGCGGCTACAGCCTGGAGGAATGCCAGCTCGTCGATGCCCTTTACGGATGTCATGTCCTCTTCTGTATCGTTAGCTTTGAGAGCTTCTGCTGTGCGGTTCTTGCCATTGCGGAAGAGCACGAACTCCATACCGTGGAAACCGAGCACAGACTGGAATTTGGTGTTGTTCTCAGATACGAACTTTGCAGGGTCGTCACCCTTGAAGCCTGCGATGAGAGTCTGGCTGTTAAGAGCGTTCTTTAGCTCTTTACGGTCGAGAGGCCATGAGTCGATATGCGGGTCGAGCTCGTTGTCAGAAGCCGAACCGAAGAGGAATGCCTCGCTGCGCTCCCACTCACGACGTGTGTTCTTGAAAGCCTCGCATGCTGCGTCAATATGGCTCTGTGTCATAGTGCCAGCCTCTGCAGCCTTATAGAGGGTCTGAGAAGCGCTGTAGAGAGTGCGTGCGTTGGCGGCAAGAGCCTGGTATGTGGGGTACACGACGTTCTGGACGTAGTTCTTGGTCACCTTCTCCATGTCCTTGTCGGAGCTGTTTATGGTGGTGGTGGCCTGTCCGATTTCGGGCAGTTCGAACTTCTCGTCGCCTCCGTTGTCATCACTACATGCACTGAATCCGAGTGTCATGGCTCCGAGAAGGAAAGCCATCACGAATTTCTGAATCTTTTTCATCGTTTTGTTACTATTAAATTATATGATTGGTTTTGTTGTTCTTTATTAAAGGAACTGTCCCTGATAAGCCACGCCAATGTTGATGGCTGGCTCGTCGTTATATTGTGCCTTGAACTTGCGATAGTTGTATTCGGCCTTCACGCATATCTGTGGCATTGGGTAATAGTTGATGCCGCCGGCGAAAATCTTCTTGGAAGTGTATTCCTTCGAGCCTCCGAGATAAGAGTTATAGTATTCGAAATGGCCGAAGACATACAGCTTCTGGCGGTCTGCACGCAGCTTGGCTATCTGCGAGAACACGTCGTAACCCACCTCAATGCTTGTGGCGATGGCGTGCGAACCGAATGCCTGATTTGTCTGATACGGCTTGACGTACTGCGTGTTAGGCTTGCGCATAGCGCTTATGGTCTTAGCGTCGCTCACGTATCCGTAGTCGGCATTGCCTCGTGCCACCCAGTTGTGGGCGTTATAAGTGAAGTCGATGGCGCCGAGATACACGTTGCCCTTCACCTTCTTGTTCTTGCCCTTCTCCATGTCGTGAGGCACGGCGTTGTGCATTGACTGGCCGTAATATCCGCTCAGTCCGACGCGGAGTCCGGGCAGCGTGTAGTTGTCAATGCGGGCAGAGAAGCCGTACTTGTTGGCTGTCTCGAACTCGAACGGTTTCGTTGTGCCGGGATTAATCCATCCGTCGCGTGAGAACTGCCATGCGTCAAGGCCGGCAATCATCTGCAACTCATAGCGGAAGTCGCCTGAGAGTCCCCAGAACGAAACGCCAGTCTGGTGCCATGTGCAGGGGAGGATGGTGTTTTCACCCTCAGGACGATAAACTGTGAAGAAATTGAGCGGCTCGTGATAAGCGTTGGTCAAGCCTACAGGCACTACGATATGACCTGCGCGAATGTTGGCGAAACGTCCGAACGACTTCTGAATCCAGAACTGCTCCAGCTCAACCTCGCCTCCGCGCTCCTGCTCCTGCTCAAACTCGATGGACTCCTCTGCCTCGTATTCGATGGCAGAACCAGTGCCGCCGTGCTCAAACTCGATCTCTGTACCGAGAGTCCAGCCCTTGCCGAAGTCGTAACCAAGATAGATAACGGCATGCGGTATGTCGAAGCGTCCGTGGCTCGGGTCGTTCTTGCGTGAGCTTGCCGAGCTGTATCGGTTGCCGGAATCGCTGTAGAAGTTGCGACTCAGCGCCACCTCGCCATATCCGCCTACGCTAAGACGGTTGCCCTTCGAGTGCTGCATGACGCTGTCGGCAGCCACTGTCTGTGCCTGCATGGCGAGCGGCGAAAGGGCAAGAACCGCACAAGTCATTGAAAGGATTTCAGATTTCTTCATCTTTTTCGTTATTATAATATTGTTATTATTGCTTATCTGTTTGATGAAAATAATAACACAAAGTGTCCTTGATAGGATTTTGTCTTGGTGCTTAATTTCTTCTGCAAAGGTATTTATATCCGAAAAGGTAGACAATACCTAAATTTTGGTAAAATTCCTTAATGGTTGTTTTGGCGTTTTCGTTATTGTCGAAAGTTGGGGTATTTGACCATTTTTAGGTAATGAGAAGCATTGGAAAACACATTATTACGGAAAATACCTACATATAGTGATTGGTAATTTCGTGTTTTTTTTGTTATTTTGCAGCCGTAATAATAATTAATGTGACAAAAGGTAAGTATATTTTGGCTTTTTGCCCATAGCCATTAGTCACAATTAGGTATAAGCAACTCAAATATGAAGCATCAGAAAATGTACGAGCCCGATGACAAGATGATTTCTCTTATCAGGGACAACTATAACCTGCTGCAGAGCCTTGGAAGCTTCGGCATAAGTCTCGGCTTCGGCGATAAGACCGTAAAGCAGGTGTGCGAGGAGCAGAAGGTGGACACATATACGTTCCTTGCGGTTGTGAATTTCACCATTAACGGAAACAGCTACCTTGAGGATGTCTCTAAATTATCAGTGCCTACGCTCCTGCAGTATCTCAGAGCAAGCCATGCTTACTACATAGAATTCCAGCTGCCGTTCATCCGCCGCGAGCTTATGGACGCCCTTGACGAGAACGACAGCCTTGCCAAGCTTATAATGAAACTGTATGACGAATACGCCCGTTCCGTCACTACGCACATGAAGTATGAGGAGCGTAACGTCTATCCGTATGTGGAGGCACTGCTCGAAGGTAAGGTGGCTGGAAGCTTCGAGATTGATATGTACTCGAAGCATCACAGCCAGGAAAGCACGAAGCTGCGCGAGCTGAAGAGTATCATCATCAAGTATCTGCCCAGCGACGGGCTGCGTAACAATCAGCTCTCAGCCACTCTTTATGATATATATAATAATGAGGAATGGCTTGCGCTGCACGCCCAGGTGGAGGACAACATATTTATTCCTGCAGTAAGACGACTGGAACAGAAATCGAAGCAGAGCGACGTGACAGCCAAGATATCCAATATGATAAGCAAGAATCAGGAAGGAACGGAGGCTCTCGGCGAGCGCGAAAAGGACGTCATCGTGGCTCTTGTGCAGGGTATGACCAACAAGGAAATAGCCGATCATCTGTGCATTGCCGTCAATACGGTTATCACCCACAGACGTAACATTGCGCGTAAGTTGCAGATACACAGCCCCGCAGGGCTTACCATTTACGCAATAGTTAATAACCTTGTGGATATCTCGACGGTGAAGCTATAAAATCGGCATTCTTTTAACAAGTTTTAAGGCGGAAAATTTTTCCGCTTTTTTTATGTCCAATAGGTACAGGAGTCACTTTTTTATAGTATCTTTGCAAACGTTTCGAGGAGATGAAAGTTGAAACTTTTGCGGCTATGATTATCCGAAAAGTTTTCCCAAACGGACAACTTTTGGAAACTTCGAATTGAAAAAGTTTTCCAAAAAGGGTAACTTTTTAAGACTGCGACATAATAGAATTTACTAAAAATATTAAACTAAGCGATATGAAAGATTTTATAATTACCAAGCGTGATGGATCTCACGATAGGTTTTCTTTGGACAAGATAATGAACGCCATAATTAAGGCATTTCAGTCGGTCGGTGAAGACGTCGACTTGAACGCTGTCTCTAAGATTCTCAGTCACTTAAGCATTTCTGAGGGTATCACCGTAGAGGACATTCAGAACCAGGTGGAGGAGGCTCTTATGCGTGAGGGTTATTATAAGGTTGCAAAGTCTTTCATGCTCTATCGTCAGCGTCACAACGAGGATCGCGAGACGTTGGAGAAGCTTAAGTTCCTTACAGATTATTGCAAGGCATCGAATGCCGCCACTGGTTCAAAGTTTGACGCAAATGCAAACGTGGAGCACAAAAACATCGCAACTCTTATCGGAGAATTACCCAAGGCAAGCTTCATCCGTCTGAATCGCCGTCTGCTCGTCGACCGTATAAAGCAGATGTTCGGAAAGGACGTGGCAGAAGAGTATATCGACAAGCTCAACCACCACTTTATATATAAGAACGACGAGACATCGCTTGCCAACTACTGCGCATCCATTACGATGTATCCGTGGCTTATGAAAGGCACCGGTCCTATCGGTGGCAACTCTACAGCTCCGACCAACCTCAAGTCGTTCTGCGGAGGCTTCGTCAATATGGTGTTCATGGTGTCAAGTATGCTTAGTGGTGCATGTGCCACACCGGAGTTCCTTATGTACCTTAACTACTTCATCGGTAAGGAATATGGCATCGACTACTGGAAGGAAGCCGACAAGGTGGTGGACCTTTCCGTTAAGCAGCGCACCATTGACAAGATCATCACAGACTGCTTCGAGCAGATTGTCTATTCCATCAACCAGCCTACCGGCGCACGCAATTATCAGGCTGTGTTCTGGAACGTGGCTTATTATGACAAACCATACTTCGAGAGTCTCTTTGGTGACTTTATGTTCCCCGACGGATCGAAGCCCGACTGGAACGGTCTCTCATGGTTGCAGAAGCGCTTCATGAAATGGTTTAACAAGGAACGCACCAAGACCGTGCTGACCTTCCCCGTGGAGACAATGGCGCTCCTCACCAAGGACGGCGATGTCATTGACAAGGAGTGGGGCGACTTCACAGCGGAGATGTACTCTGAGGGTCACTCTTTCTTCACATACATGAGCGACAACGCTGACTCGCTCAGCTCTTGCTGCCGTCTGCGCAACGAGATTCAGGACAACGGCTTCAGCTATACGCTCGGAGCTGGTGGCGTTTCAACAGGTTCCAAGAGCGTGCTCACCATTAACTTGAACCGCTGTATTCAGTACGCCGTGAAGAACGGACTCGACTATGCTGACTATCTTTCAGAGGTTATCGACCTCTGCCACAAGGTGCAGTTGGCTTACAACGAAAACCTCAAGGAACTGCAGAAGCAGGGCATGCTGCCGCTCTTTGATGCCGGATACATCAATATGAGCCGTCAGTATCTCACCATCGGCGTGAACGGTCTGGTTGAGGCTGCCGAGTTTATGGGCTTGAAGATCAGCGACAATCCTGACTATCTCCACTTCGTGCAGAAGGTGCTCGGACTGGTGGAGAAGTTCAACAAACAGTATCGCACTAAGGAAGTGATGTTCAACTGCGAGATGATTCCTGCTGAGAACGTGGGCGTGAAGCACGCCAAGTGGGACCGTGAGGACGGCTATTTCGTTCCGCGCGACTGCTATAACAGCTACTTCTACGTAGTGGAGGACGACTCATTGAATATCGTGGACAAGTTTAAGATGCATGGCGCTCCTTACATCGAGCACCTTACAGGTGGCTCAGCGTTGCACATGAACCTTGAGGAACATCTCTCAAAGGCTCAGTATCGTCAGCTTCTGCGCGTTGCGGCAAAGGAGGGATGCAACTACTTCACGTTCAATATCCCCAACACCATTTGCAACGATTGTGGTCATATCGACAAGCGTTACCTGAAGAAATGTCCGCATTGCGGCAGTGAGAACGTCGACTATATGACACGTATCATCGGCTATCTGAAGCGCGTAAGCAACTTCTCGCAGGCTCGTCAGCAGGAGGCAAAGCGTCGTTTTTATGCAGGAGCCAATCAGTCGCTGCAGGACTAAGAGTCAGAAACCCCTAACATTTATAATATAGTAATTATGCTTAATTATCTCAATACAGGAATTGTCTTTCAGGAAATCCCGGATGAGGTGACATTGTCCATCAACATCACGGGATGTCCATGCCGCTGTCCGGGCTGTCACAGCCAGTATCTGTGGGAGAACATCGGCGAACCGCTTACGCCAATGGTGCTTGATAAGTTTATGAGACAGTATGGCGGCGACATTACGTGCATCTGCTTTATGGGCGGCGACGCTGACCCGAAGTATGTCAGCCAGCTGGCGCAGTATCTGCATCGTGAGCACGAAGGGCTGAAGGTGGCTTGGTATAGCGGTCGTCAGGCCTTCCCGAAGTCAATACGCAAGCGCGACTTCGACTACATCAAGCTCGGTCCGTACATCGAGCATCTCGGATGTCTCAAGGAGCGCACCACCAACCAACGCCTCTACAAGCGTGCCGTTGGTGATGACTTTACGGATATCACGTCGCGTTTCTGGAAGAAATAAGAGTTTAAGAAAACATGAACTTTGGCAATGAGTGAGACAATTCATAAACCAAGTATAGCAATCATCGACCCCAACACGCTCGCCGTGTTGGGGTTGACGCATTTATTAGAGTCGGTGATGCCTAAAATCACTGTAGACGCTTACGGGTCGTTTGCAGAACTTGAGGCAAACCATCCCGAGCGTTATTTCCATTTCTTTGTGGACGTTCGTATTGTCCTTTCGCATATGGCTTTCTTTCAGGCGCAGCGCCACAAGACCATTGTCCTCGTCAATTCGCTTGCCGATGAAGACGCGTCCGTAGGTTCGTTCCACACTATATGCGTGAGTCAGTCAGAGAAGCAGCTGCTCCGTTCGCTGCTCATGCTCGAACAGCACGCCCATGCCCATGGAAAGAATCTTCCGTCTGTGCTGAAAGAAGACGCACCAACGGCTGACGACCGAAGCATGGCGTGTCCGCTGTCGGCGCGTGAAATGGAAGTGATGGCGCTGGTAGTGAAGGGAAACATCAACAAGGAGATAGCCGAACGGCTCAGTCTGAGTCTGCCCACCGTGGTGTCGCATCGTAAGAACGTAATGTCAAAGCTCGGCATTCATTCAGTGTCTGCCCTGACAATATACGCCGTCATGCACGGTCTTGTGGATGTGAATGAGATATAAAGATTGTATTGTCTGTTTATACATATAAAAGAAAAAAGCGGTATAGGAATCTTGCTATTGAGTTCCTATACCGCTTTTTGTATGCTTTTGGCTGATTTCTACTACAGCACTGGAGCGAGGAAATGGGCGAACCATCCTACGAACTTCTGCCATCCAGTACGGAATTCTTTCCACTTCTCCGGCGTAAGCTTAAAGCTGCGCGTTTTGTCGTGGTCGAACATGTGTGACAGTTCTGCCGTTGTGCAGGGGTCGATGATTACGGCGTTCTCCTCATAATCGAAGCGCAGGCTGCGTGAATTGAGGTTTGCGCTGCCCACTGTACAGAACAGTCCGTCCACCATTATTATCTTAGTGTGATGGAATCCCGGTTCGTAAATATATACGTCCACGCCGTGCTTCATCAGCTTGTGTACGTTGTAGAACACGCAGTCGGGCGTCAATGGGATGTCGCTCTTTGCCGATACCATCACCTCCACCTTTACGCCGCGCTTTACGGCACGCTTAAGAGCGCGTTTCAGCTTGCCGGTTAGGGTGAGGTAGGGGTTGACGAGCTTTATGCTGTCCTTGGCATCGTTGATGGCATTGATGTAGAAATGGCGTATGATCTTGTTGGATATACGCGGTTCGCGATTGATAATGCCCACCATCTTGTGTCCCGCTGTGCAGCAGGTGTCAGGCTTGAGGTCGTGAAAGTAATAGCCTCCGCGTATGCCTCGGAAGTATTTAGCTCCGTGAACGTTTTGTCGTGCCGTCTTGTTCCATATTCTGAGGAAGATGGCTTGCAGCGTGTTCACCTCGTCGCCGTCAATACGGCAGTGCATGTCTCGCCATTCTCCCACCTGTGGCGTTCCGTTTATGTAATAGTCTGCCACGTTCATACCTCCCGTATAGGCTATCTGTCCGTCTATTACCACAATCTTACGGTGGTCGCGATGGAACACATGATTAATCCAAGGGAAGCGTATGGGGTCGAATTCATAAATCTCGATGCCACGCTTGCGTATTGCCTTTATGTGCTTCTTGAGAAGCGGCTGGTTGTTTGAGTCGTTCCCGAATCCGTCGAAGAGGGCACGCACTTCCACGCCTTCCTTCGCTTTCTCTGCAAGCAGATCAAAGAGTAGGGAGGCTATCGAGTCGTTTCGGAAATTGAAGTATTCGAGGTGCACGCTGCTGCGTGCTTGTCTTATTGCGCAGAACATGTCGTCGAACTTCTCCTGCCCGCTCATAAGCAGCGTCACGCTGTTGTTGTCAGAGAATCGGATGCCTTCTTCACGCAGCTGTCTTACGATGGTTGAGTCGCTTCTCTGGGCGTTGGCTGCGGAGAGGAGGCAGAAGTTGGCGATAATGGTTACGATTAATGTCCTGAATGTCATTCTTGCTTTTGCTTTCTTTATACCTTGCAACGTATTTCTTTATACCATGCAACGGTAATGGTCTACCACTCCGAGTAAGTGTTGCTTGTCGTCTACGACAAGTACAGAGTGGATTTTATATTTGTTCATTATCTTTTGTATCTCGCTGATCTTGGTAGTCGGAAGCACCATCTTAGGCGTTGTGGTCATGATGTCCTCCACGTGCTTGACGAAGAAATGCTCTTTCCATTTCTCCATGGCTCGTCGGATGTCGCCGTCCGTGATAAGTCCTACCACGCGGTTGTCCTCCATCGCCACACCCAGTCCGAGCTTTCCTTTGCTGACGAGAATGATGGCGTCGCCGAGATTCATGTCGCGTGTCAGTACGGGCAGGTCATCTGAGCGCATCACGTCTTCAGCCGTTGTAAGGAGTCGCTTGCCGAGTGATCCGCCGGGATGGAACTGTGCGAAGTCGCGCGGCTTGAAGTCGCGCACCTTCATCAGCGCCACAGCAAGGGCGTCGCCCATAGCGAGAGTAGCCGTTGTGCTGCTTGTCGGGGCGAGGTTGAGCGGGCAGGCTTCCTTTTCCACACGCACATTGATATGCGCTGTGCTGTATTTTGCAAGGAGCGAATCAGGATTGCCGCTCATGCCGATGATGGGGATTTGCATGTGCAGCACCATGGGGATGAATCTCAGCAACTCGTCTGTCTGACCAGAATTGCTGATGGCAAGAACGACGTCGTCCTTGGTCATAACGCCAAGGTCGCCGTGATAGACGTCAAGAGGATTGATGAAGAAGGACGGCGTGCCCGTGCTGGAGAGCGTGGCTGCTATCTTGGCTCCGATGTGTCCGCTCTTTCCAACGCCCGTAACGATTACCTTTCCGTGGCAGTTGAACATCAGTTCCACTGCTTTCTCGAAGTTCTCGTCCAGTCGTGGTATGAGATTGAGCATTGCTTCTGCCTCGTCTTTTATGCAATGGGCGGCATATTCGTTCACATGCTTTAGTCGTTCTGAAGCTATATCGTTCATGTTGATTATTTTATTGTTTGTCGTTTTATTTGAATCCGGTTTGGAATCTGATTTAGTGAGATTCTATTCAAGAATCTTTTCCACCAGTCCTTCCAGCTTGTCGAGGAAGAGCATGTTGGGTCCGTCGCTAAGTGCATTGTCTGGGTCGGGATGCACCTCAAAGAAGTAGCCGTTGGCACCGAATGCCTTTGCTGCCAATGCCATTGACGGCACGAAGCGGCGGTCGCCCGATGTCTTGCCACCACCGGCTCCCGGTCGCTGTACGCTGTGTGTACAGTCCATCACCACGCGTGGCGTGATGTCGAGCATATCTGCGATGTTTCTGAAGTCCACCACGAGGTTGTTATATCCGTACATGTTGCCGCGTTCGGTGAGCCACACCTCCTTTGCTCCGGCTTCCATGGCTTTCTCCACTGGATAACGCATGTCCATGCCGCTGAGGAACTGTGCCTTCTTGATGTTCACTGTCTTGCCTGTCTTGGCAGCGGCAACGAGCAGGTCGGTCTGTCGACAGAGGAAAGCAGGAATCTGCAGCACGTCACACACCTCGCCGGCAGGTTCAGCCTGATAGCTCTCGTGTATGTCCGTAAGGACGCGCAGTCCGTAGCGCTCCTTGATGTCTGCGAGCATCTGCAGTCCTTTGTCGAGTCCTGGGCCGCGGAATGAGTGGATGGATGTGCGGTTGGCCTTATCGAAGGAGGCCTTGAATATGATGTCGGTGCCGAGCTTGGCATTGATGCGCACAATTTCTTCGGCGACGGTGTTGAGCAGCTCCTGCGATTCGATGACGCATGGACCGGCGATGAATAGTGGTTGCATATTAAGGGTTATATCGTTTTTTAGTTTTACAATTGCGTTTCTATAGTATAACAATGCAAAGGTAATAAATTTTCTATACAATTACATTCTACACATCATTAATAAAATAAATAATAAAAAAAGCTTTACTGTAGATTGCCGGGTGTCTTGCCCTTGGAATCTTGCAGTAAAGCTTTCTAAATGTATTGTCTTAACCCTAAAGTAGGATGAATGTATTGTCTTAAGATGATGTGTCTTATTCGGCTGACACAAACTCGTCGAGGAAGCGTGTGTCGTTCTCAGAGAACATACGGAGGTCAGCCACACGATACTTCAGGTTGGTGATACGCTCGATGCCGAGACCGAAAGCGTAGCCAGTGTATACCTTGCTGTCTATGCCGCAAGCCTCGAGGACGTTCGGGTCCACCATACCGCAACCGAGAATCTCCACCCATCCGGTGTGCTTGCAGAAGCCGCAGCCCTTGCCGCCGCAGATGTGGCATGAGATGTCCATCTCAGCGCTTGGCTCTGTGAAGGGGAAGTAGCTCGGACGCAGACGGATCTTTGTGTCCGGACCGAAAAGCTCGCGTGCGAATGTCAGCAACACCTGCTTGAGATCGGTGAACGATACGTTCTTGTCGACGTACAGACCTTCGAGCTGATGGAAGAAGCAGTGGGCGCGTGCAGAGATGGCCTCGTTACGATATACACGACCCGGGCAGATTACGCGGATGGGCGGTTCCTGATGCTCCATGATGCGGCTCTGGTCGTTGGAGGTGTGTGAGCGAAGGAGGATGTTCTTTGTGACATCCAAGCCGCTCTGCTCAATGAAGAACGTGTCTTGCATGTCGCGTGCGGGATGGTCAGCGGCGAAGTTCAGCTTTGTAAAGACATGAAGGTCGTCGTCAATCTCCGGTCCTTCGGCGAGGGTGAAGCCCATGCGCTGGAAGATGTCGATGATCTGATTCTTTACGATAGTGAGCGGATGGCGTGTGCCAAGCTGTATTGGGTAAGCTGAGCAGGTAAGGTCGAAGTCGTCAGACGACTCCTCTGCCTCTGCGTTCTGCTCCTTTAGCTCGTTGATTTTCTGCAATGCGAGCTGCTTGAGCTCATTGATCTTTATTCCGACAGCCTTCTTCTGGTCTGCAGCAACGTTACGGAAGTCAGCCATAAGCGCTGTGATTTCACCTTTCTTGCTGAGATACTTCAGTCGGAGCTGTTCTATCTCTTCGGCGTTGCTTGCCTGGAGATTGCTCACTTCTTTGAGAAGCTGATCTATCTTTTCTAAAATCATATCTTGAAAAATAAAGTATTTTTTAATGTATGTTCTTGTATGTTTTATGCGTGTCACCGCCTTTAAATTGTATGCGCCGACAGTGGCTCGTTAAAAAACAATGCAAAGGTAATATTTTTTGATTTAAAAAAGAACTATATCGAAATAAAGTTGTACTTTTGCAGTCAAAATTTGAGGGGTAGGCTAATGTCCTACAATATAGTATGAAAAAAGTAATTGTGTTTATTGTGCTGGGCGTTTTCGTCGGCATGGTATGTTTTTCTTCTGTAGGTTGTTCGGGTAAGAAACCTGAGCCAGTTGACTCCGACAGCATCAGTGCCATTTCTGACACGACGGCTGCAGACACTCTCGACCAGATTATCGCGGAGACTCCGATGCCATCGGCTGCAGACGAGTTGTTCGACGATTTCTTTTTCAATTTCGCAGCCAACAGAAAGCTTCAGATGAAACGAATTGTTTTCCCCTTGCCCGTCATTGTGGGTAAGGACACTACGTTTCTGCCCAAGAAACGCTGGAAGATGGACCACTTCTTCATGCATCAGGATTTCTACACGCTTATTTTCGACAACATGAAGCAGATGAATGTTGTGAAGGACACTACCATCAATCATGTCGTGGTGGAGCGTATCAATCTGCCGCGCCGTTATGTCAAGGGATATGTCTTCAATCGTATCCGTGGCGAATGGAAGATGACGTCCATTGTCAAGACGAGTCTGAAGGCCAGCAAGAACGCCTCTTTCCTTTCTTTCTACCATAAGTTCGTACGCGATACGGCTTTCCAGGTGAGAAGCGTAAACGACCCCCTTGAGTTTACCGGACCTAATCCTGACGACGACTTCAGCAGCATGTCGGGCATACTTGCGCCTGAGCAGTGGCTGTCGTTCGCGCCTGAACTGCCATCCGGCACCATTTACAATATCATTTACGGACAACGCTATACGGAGAGCAATCAGAAGATTTTCGTTATCCGTGGCATTGCCAATGGTCTTGAGACCGAGCTGACGTTCCGCCGTAAGGGTGGACATTGGAAACTAATGAAACTTTTAATGTGATGATGAAAGACTTCCTTGATCATAGCCTCTTGGCTCACAACACCTTCGGCATCGAAGCAAGATGCCATCGCTTTATCGAGTTCTCCAACATTGAAGAGGCGCAGGCTGCTGCAGGTATTGTGCGTGATGCCGACCTTCCTCTCCTCATCGTGGGCGAGGGCAGCAATCTGTTGCTAACGCGCGACTTTTCCGGCATCGTGCTCCATTCTGCCATAATGGGACGCGAATCCACAGAACAGGCTGACGGCAACGTCATGCTTCGTTGCGGTTCCGGCGAGACTTGGGACGACATTGTGGCGTATTGCGTGGAGAAAGGATGGTATGGTTCGGAGAATCTGTCGCTCATCCCGGGCGAAGTAGGTGCGAGTGCCGTACAGAACATCGGAGCCTATGGCGTGGAGGCGAAGGACCTTATATATAAGGTGGAGGCTGTTGAGATAGCCACAGGACGCGTCGTTGAGTTCTCCAACGAGGACTGTCGTTATGCTTATCGCGACAGCCGTTTCAAGCACGAATGGAAGAACCGCTATCTGGTCACCTATGTCACTTATCGTCTTTCTTCCTCATTCACTCCCGACCTTGACTACGGCAACATCCGTTCCTCGCTTGAGGCAGAGGGCATTGCCGTGCCTACAGCCAGCCAGCTGCGCCAGATCATCGTGAAGATTCGCAAGGCAAAGTTGCCAGACCCGCGTGTGACGGGCAATGCAGGCAGCTTCTTTATGAATCCGGTTGTCGCTCGCGACGTTTACGAACGTTTGGCAGTGCAATATCCCGAGATGCCGCATTACGACATGGGTGATGCCGGCGTTAAGATTCCTGCAGGATGGATGATAGAGCAATGCGGATGGAAGGGACGTTCGTTAGGACGTGCCGGAGTGCATGACCGTCAGGCTCTTGTCCTCGTCAATAAGGGAGGTGCAACAGGCAATGACGTTGTCTGTCTTTATAAGCGCATAATAGAAGACGTCAAGGCTAAGTTCGGCATTTGTATTCATCCGGAAGTTAATGTCATTTAGTTGATATTAGAATACGATAATATAAATCGGAATACGATAAAATATAAAAAGGTTGACAATCTTAACAGAACAAGATAATAATTGTTCAGAGATTGTCAACCTTTTTCTATGTTGTCGTTTTTATTGTTTTCGCTTCACACGTTTCAGTGTGTGGCTTTCCACCAAGCCGTCTGCGTCTTTGTCTCCACCACGCGTTCGTGCTTTGACGGGTCTGAGGTGGTCATGCCGGAGAAAGCGTTTACGGCTATGGCTTTTCTTCCAGTGTAAGAGTAAATCTTTTCCGTGCAAGCCTTATAGGGCACGAGCTGACTGAGTAGCGTGTTGAATTCGGTGAGGCTTGTCTCGTCATCCGTGCACAGATGCTTCACGTAGTCGCCGAAGTCGTAATAGACTGTTGGGGTGAAGTGGTCTGCGTCGAGGTCCTGAATCTTGTCTATGTCGGCATCGTCAATGGTGTGGAGCGCATTGATGTTCTTCATAAGAGCTGCCATCTGGTCAATGTAGGCGCAGTCTGTCACGCCGATTGCACCGTATGGCATGTCGTACTTCGAGTAGAAATCATGAAATTCTGTGCATACACTCTTATAGTCGGGCTGCTGTTGCATCAGATATTTGAAGATGTTCTGATAAGGCATGCCGAAAGCCATAACCTCCGATGTGGACGCTATCACGTGGTCAGTAACGGTGCGCAGGTCGTACGCCACTTCTATGGTAGAGAGATAGCAGTCATCAAAGAGGATAAACTGCATCTTCATTCCTGCATTGGTTATCGACTTTGCAAAGTCGGGTATCTCTATCTGGTATTCTGGCGATGTTCCTCCGAAGAATCTTGTAGCAACGTTCTTCTTTCCGTTAGATGGCAACCATCCCTCTCCGTGGCATCCAACAATCATGGCGTATGTCTTGGCAGGGGCATACACCTTCACCTGTCCCAGCAGGGCAGTGCGTCCCTCTGTGGTGAGATATGTCGGGGACGTGTATGTAGCAACGGTGTCGCGCACGCATCTCTTTCCGTTGTAAGTGATGTTGATAAGATTGCCCACATTGCCGTTCTTGGCAATGAATACGATAAGGTGTGTGTTGCCGAGACCGCCGTTTTCCGCTATTGCTCTCTCCATATCCCCGATGTTGGTGAGGAAGTTATAGTAGAGGCTTCCTGAATTTCCGCTGTATGGCATGAATACGAAGATGGTCTTCTCTGCCGTTACGGGAGGCTTGGGGTTGTCGGAGTTTTCTGCCTTTCCGCACGATGCCATCGTAATGACAGCTATGGCAATGAGAATGGCTGATAATAGTTTTTTCATATAGTCTGTAAAAAAGCATGGAGGGTGTTACAGGTCTGCGTTGTTTCCGCCGTCCTGCAGCACCCTCCATATTGTTTTTATTCTGAATGTCAGTTTAGTCTTCTTTTAAGACCATTGCTTACTTTCCCTTCAGAGCCGCGATAGACTCCTTCAAGGCAGCAATCTTCTCTTCCGAGTCGCTCTGCTTCTTGCGCTCCATAGCTACGACAGCCTCCGGAGCGTGTGCCACGAACTTCTCGTTAGAGAGCTTCTTCTTCACACCGGCGAGGAAACCTTCGAGGTGCTTGAGCTGTGCCTCCTGCTTTGCAATCTCTGCCTCCACGTCAATCATGTCGCCGAGGGGTACTGCAAACTCGTCTGTGCCTACCATGAAAGCGGCAGCTGTGGCGTCCTTCTCTGCTACTACGTTGATGGCAGAGAGATTTGCCATCTTTGTGATTACAGCCGCGAAGTCCTCGTATGCGTTCTTTCCTACAGCCTGCAGTGTGAGTGCGTCCTTGTTGGGGATGTTCTTCTGGTTGCGAACCGTACGCACGCCAGCTACAATCTGCTTAACGTTCTCGATGGCTGCAGCAAGGGCGTTGTCCTCTTCTGTGGGAGCGTCCAGCTTCAGCTCGGCACGCATGATCGACTCGCCGTCCTTGCGGTCGTAGATGTGCTGCCAGAGTTCCTCGGTGATGAACGGCATAAACGGATGGAGCATCTTCAGGAGGTTCTCAAAGAAGGCGAGAGTCTGGTTGTATGATGTGGCGTCGATTGGCTGTCCGTATGCCGGTTTCACCATCTCAAGATACCAGCTTGAGAACTCGTCCCAGAACAGTTTGTATACTGCCATCAGCGCCTCTGACAGACGATACTTCGAGAAGAGGTCGTTCACCTCCTCGTTGGTCTGCTTCAGCTTAGCCTCAAACCACTTTGCTGCGATGGCGTTGGCCTCAGGCTGCTCACCTTCAGCCACCTGCCAGCCCTTGACAAGGCGGAAGGCATTCCATATCTTGTTGTTGAAGTTGCGTCCCTGCTCGCAGAGGCTCTCGTCGAAGAGGATGTCGTTGCCTGCGGGAGCCGAGAGCATCATACCCATACGCACGCCGTCGGCGCCATACTTCTCGATAAGGGCAATCGGGTCGGGCGAATTGCCAAGACTCTTCGACATCTTGCGGCCCAACTTGTCGCGAACGATACCTGTGAAGTAAACATTGCGGAAAGGCACGTCCTTCATATACTCCTCGCCAGCCATAATCATACGGGCCACCCAGAAGAAGATGATGTCCGGACCGGTTACGAGGTCGCTTGTCGGATAATAGTACTTTATCTCCTCGTTGCCAGGATTGTTGATGCCGTCGAACAGCGAGATAGGCCAGAGCCATGAAGAGAACCATGTGTCGAGAGCGTCCTCGTCGTGAACGAGCTGGTCGGCTGTGATGTTCTCGTAGCCCTCCATCTTGCGAGCCTCCTCAAGAGCCTCTTCCTTTGTGAGCGCTACGACGAACTTCTCCTCTTCGCCCTCGGCAGTGGGGAGGAAGTAAGCCGGGATGCGGTGTCCCCACCAGAGCTGACGTGAGATACACCAGTCCTGGATGTTCTCCAGCCAGTTGCGGTATGTGGTGACGTATTTTGTCGGGTGGAACTTAATCTTGCCCTCGAGTACAGGAGGCAGAGCGATGTCAGCGAAGTGCTGCATAGAAAGGAACCACTGCTTGCAGAGGCGCGGCTCTACGGCTGTGTCCTGATTGCGCTCCGAATAACCCACCTTGTTGTCGTAGTCCTCAATCTTCTCCATCAGGCCGGCAGCCTTCAGGTCTTCAACAATCTGCTTGCGCACGTCCATGCGGTCCATGCCTACGTACATGCCGGCAGCCTCAGAGATGGTGCCGTCAGAATTGAAGATGTCGATGGTCTCGAGGTTGTGAGTCTTGCCGAGAGCGTAGTCGTTGACGTCGTGTGCAGGAGTAACCTTCAGACAGCCCGTACCGAACTCAATGTCAACGTAGCGGTCCTCGATAACGGGGATGACGCGGCCTACGAGCGGCACGATTACCTTATGACCGCGGAGCCACTGGTTCTTCGGGTCCTTCGGGTTGACGCACATAGCGGTGTCGCCCATGATGGTCTCAGGACGGGTTGTGGCTACGACAGCGTAGTAGCGTCCGTCAGCGTCCTGATGAAGCACCTCGCCCTCGCAACCGGTAGGTACGACGGGGTTGGTGTCGGCGTCAGCCACGTAATAGCGCAGGTTGAAGAGATGGCTCTTCTCGTCGCGATATATAACCTCCTCTGTAGAGAGCACGGTCTGTGCCTTCGGGTCCCAGTTCACCATGCGGAGTCCGCGATAGATGAGTCCCTTCTTGTAGAGGTCTACGAATACCTTGAGCACGCTCTCCGAACGCTTCTCGTCCATAGTGAACGATGTGCGATCCCAGTCGCAGCTGGCACCGAGACGACGGAGCTGCTTGAGGATGATGCCACCGTGCTCGTTGGTCCAGTTCCATGCATGCTCGAGGAACTGTTCGCGTGTGAGGTCACGCTTCTTGATGCCCTGCTCGGCGAGGCGGTTCACCACCTTAGCCTCGGTAGCGATGGAAGCATGGTCGGTGCCAGGCACCCAGCATGCGTTCTTGCCCTCCATGCGAGCACGACGCACGAGAATGTCCTGTATAGTATTGTTGAGCATGTGGCCCATGTGTAGCACACCCGTTACGTTTGGCGGGGGTATTACTATTGTGTAAGGCTGACGTCCGTCCGGCTTGCTGCTGAACAGCTTGTTGTCCAGCCAGTACTGGTACCATTTCGATTCCACTGCTTGTGGATCATACTTTGATGCTAATTCCATATTGTGTGTTATGTGTTATGTTTCTTTTAATTTGCAAAATTAGTAAAAAAGTGTGGGATAACAGCCATTAGCTTTAAATAAAAGTTGCATCTCAGTACTGAGCACTATACCAACAACGCTATCAATAGACTATTTTTTTCTTCTCATCGAATATTCGTTCGTAAGGCATCTTGTATTTGGCTTTCAATTCCGACTCTTCGTTTATCTCCCTGCAATACCAGTTAATATACGCAACAGGAAAATTATATCACAGCCTTGCATTTCTTTTACTAATGCACTAAGCTTATCAGGCAGATGTTGCGGGGCTGCCAGCATAATAAGAACATGACAAGAACAGCAAAAAGAGTAAGATGAGGTTTCGTGATCTTCTATTCATTTTTAAGTTCCTCCCTATATTTTCCTCTACCATTCAAAGTTTTGTGTTTGGATAACTTTAAAGTCTCAGCTCATTTTATCAATCCATTTGAACTTTCAGGACTCTTCGGTCGCCAGAGCTTGCGTATTCTTATTGATTTAATAATATCATCATATTTCTTTTTACTTTCTTTGTTTACATTATAGTAATATACTCTCACGTTACCACTAATATACTTTTTCCAGAATTTTCCCTTTTCATTTCCCCAATATATCGAATACTTTTTTCTATGCTCAGAACCTGATGGCTTGTAATCTTCCACATCAAATCTCGCAAAACTTCCTTCATTAAAGATGATAGTTCCGTCATTATAGGTAGAAGCATAACATACACCACCCTCAGAAATGCCTTTTCGAAAGTTATCGGGTGTTGGTACGTCAACAGCCACCCTTGCAGAAAGTAAGTCTATGCACATCGTACTTACGGAGGAATGGGCATTACGATTCAGTAAGGAGCACGAAACCAATAATGGTATCAACAGACTAATTATTATTTTTGCCATAGTTATTTAAATGATTAATTGGTTTACATTACGGTCGACGGAACTTGCGTATTCTTATTGATTTAATGATATTATCATATTTCTTTTTACTTTCTTTGTTTACATCAAAGTAATATATTCTTACGCCACCACCAACATATTTTTTCCAAAACTTTCCATTTTCGTTTCCCCAATATATCGAATACTTTTTTGTATGCTCAGAACCTAATGAGGTATACTCATCCACATCAAACCTCATTAAAGCTCCTTCATGAAAAATCATAGTACCGTCATGAAAAGAAACAAAATATATAATACCTTCCTCATAATTCTCTTTGCGAATACAATCAGGTGTTGGTACGTCAACAGCAACCCTTGCAGAAAGCAAGTCAACACACATCGTACTTACGGATGAACGGGCGTTACGATTCAGTACGGAGCACGATACCAACAACGGTATCAATAGACTAATTATTATTTTTGCCATAGTTGTGTTTTTTATCATAATTTTTAAAGCTTGTCAGAACTTTGCGAATGATGTAACAATCAAATATCAACATCACACATGACGAGGCGATAAGGTCATGCGTAATAAACAACTGGGAGAAATTTATGTAGCATCCAAGTAATACTATTACAACAAATACCATATTTGTTATTTTCTTCCTTAGAAAGCTGAAATTGCAATTATACACTAAAACGAAAACCACTACTGATAATAGTGAGCATAGGGATGCTGTAAGCGTAAAGTGGTTATGCAATGCCTCCAAAGTGCTTTCCGGTTTCTTTAGGGTTAAAATATTAAAGCCGGAAGCAATAGTCTGCACCATAAATACAATTCCTGCTATCGTGTTTATAAATGTTTTCATCTTTTTTTCAGTAACCTTGTTATTTCTCTTTCAGAACCAGCTTGACTAATTGTTTAGTTGGTTTTTGAGGATCAGACGGACAGTACTCATAATTGTTGGGTGTCCCAAATTTTTTGATTTCTTTCAGGTCTTTCAAATCTGTGCTGTCTATATAATCGTAGTAATGTACTATTAACTTTATTTTGTAAGCATCTTTCTCTGACAACGAATACGCTTTGTTATTGTTCTGTAGAGCGTTATTCGCATCAATACCATAGATGCTGTTGTCTGTCTTTATTAGTAGAATACACGGCGATATAGCTTCGCCAAGTTTTGGGGTTGTGAGAGAGGGAAGCGAATCATGCAAGAATGTATAATCGTCGGATGTGATGGTGTAGACTTTATCCGGTTCTACAATAGAGTTTATTATGCCTGAATCAGTATCGTTAAACTCCACTAATCCAGGATAGAATACAACCTCTATATTCTCTCTATGTCTGCTTGGTCTGCAACTGTAAATAGTTAGCACTGTTATGATTGCAATGATGTATTTCATGCGTCAAATATAGCGAAGTTATGTATAGGGTGTATCCGGAAAGCTGTTCTTTTAACAAAATTTGCACAAGAAAGAGGGGGCAACGACTCAGCATATGCCTTCTTGCCTAAAAACATGTCTTCATGTCTTCTTGTCTAAAAAACGTCTTCTTGTCCGCTTGCAAATATCGTACAAAGAGTAAAAAGCTGTTACAAAATAAAAATTGATTTTAGAGATTTGTCTTGCTGTTTTTGCGGTGTTTTGCTGCGATGTTGCCCCCATAATATACAAGAAAAGCCTCTTTTCCACTCCAACTGAGCCACTGTTGGTGTGGAAAAGAGGCTCTTTTGTCAGGCAATAGAGGCTGTATTGGAGTGTAAAAGTGGCTCTATAGCAGCCCAATGAGGCTTGTTTTGCTCCGTCATTCATTGCACACTTCTCTTCTCAGCAGCATAATCAGCTGTATGTCAGCATGCTATCGCTGCACGCTCAAAACTCAAAAATTTCGCTCCAAAGATTTTGTTGTGCGCTCAGCTCATAGTATTGAGCATTAGAAATGCAAATATTGTGTCGGATGTCATGCCTTAATACGCAAGTTTTGCATACCTTTGTAGAATATAAAAACGGAATGTATAACAAGTATTAAAGAAAAATCAGAATGCAAGACTTTGCTGCAATAGATTTCGAGACTGCCAACTACGCGCGGTCGTCTGTCTGCTCAGTTGGCGTTATCATAGTGCGTGGCGGTGAGGTGGTGGATAAGTTCTACTCGCTTATCAAGCCCGAACCTGAGTATTATAATTACAGGTGCACTCAGGTGCATGGTCTCACCGCTGCTGACACCGACGCAGCGCCCGTCTTCCCCGAAGTATGGGCACAGATTGAGCCGAAGCTACGCTTGTCTGCCGATGAGCAGAAGCGGTTAGGAAGTGAGTATCTGCCGCTTGTGGCTCATAATAAGGCGTTTGACGAGAGTTGTCTGAAAGCTGTCTTTCGGGTATATCAGATGGATTATCCCGATTATCCTTTCTTCTGTACGCTCGTCCGTTCTCGCAAGGTTTGGCCACAGGGACATCACAATCTGGACATTATAGCGGCACGCTGCGGTTATGATCTGACACATCATCATCACGCACTGGCGGATGCTGAAGCCTGTGCAAAAATTGCGTTGGAAATACTATAATATCCTTCTGATTGTGAAAGGATTGGCGATTTATAAAGTATAGAAAAGTTAGGGGTGAGAGTGGGGTTACTCTATCCCTAACTTTTCCATTTTATTGTATATGGTCTTTCGGTCTATTCCGAGCAGTCGTGCTGCCTTTGCCTTGTTGCCATTGGTCTGTTGCAGGGCGGCTACGATGCGTGAACGCTCTGAGTCTTCGTCGTACAGGGCTGTTATTAGGGCAGGCTGCGTCGGTCCCATAGCGAGTGTCAGCTCTGTGGGGGTGATGAGATTGCCGCGGGTGAGGAGTACGGCGCGTTTCACGACGTTGTTAAGTTCGCGCAGATTGCCGGGCCATGAGTGGGAGGCAAGCAGTTCGGCTGCAGCCGAATCGAATCCTTCCACCGAGCGGTTCAGCTCCTCGTTGGCGTGGCGCATGAAGAGGTCGGCAAAGAGGAAGAGGTCGGTGCCGCGCTCCGAGAGCTTAGGCATGTAGATGGTGAACTCGTTGATGCGGTGATAGAGGTCTTCGCGGAATCGTCCCTCGCTTACGGCATCGGCAAGGTTCTCGTTCGTGGCGCATACCAGGCGTATGTCGATGGAAATCTCCTCCGTGCCACCGACAGGACGGATGCGGCGTTCCTGCAAGGCGCGAAGTAACTGCACCTGCACGTCATAGCTCAGATTGCCCACCTCGTCGAGGAACAGCGTGCCGCCGTTAGCAGCTTCGAAGGCGCCGCGCTTGTCCGTATCGGCACCCGTGAACGAACCTTTCTTATGACCGAAAAACTCTGATGCAGCCACGTCGCGTGGTATGGCGCCGCAGTCAAGGGCGAAGAACGGTCGGTCATGTCGCGGGCTGAGGTCATGAATGCGGTGTGCCACATATTCTTTTCCCGTGCCCGAAGCTCCGAGTATCAGTACGGACATCGGGGTGGGCGCCACAAGTTCCACGTAGCTATAGAGCTGTCGCGACGCCTCACTCTTTCCTTCAATGTAGCGTGGCGCAGTTTCCGAATTTTGAGTTTTGAGTTTTGATTTTTGAGTTTTGGGCGTTGGATTTACTTGCTGAGCATTCTGATCCATCGCATCGTTGATCTTCTGCAACAGGATGTCGGGCTGCACGGGTTTGGCAATATAGTCTGCTGCTCCCGACTTCATTGCAAGGACAGCGTTCTGCACTTCAGCGTAATTGGTCATTACGATGAAGGGGGCATAGATGTTGTGTTCGTGCATCCATGCGAGCAGACGCAGTCCGTCATGGTCGGGCAGACGCAGGTCTGAGAGCACAAGGTCAACTCCGTCGTTAGGCGAGAGCAGTTTCACGGCAGCTCCCACCGACGTAGCCTTGTCCACCTCGAATCCCTTCTTGCGCAACCAAGTCTGTAGCATTGTGCCAAAAGCAATGTCGTCTTCTACTATTAATATATGTGGCATATCTCAATATATAGTGTATCCTTAATATCTTCTACGGAGCAGAAATCTTCTGCAAAGTTATAGGTTTTTTATTTGTTTGAGCCTTTCTACGAGCTGAATTGTAAGTTTCTCACGCTCTTTTTCTTCTGTTTCGCCGATATGTTCGGGTGTAAGCGGCGTCACCCAGCTGTTCTTTCCCGGCTGTATCATCTCCAGCAGAGGCATGGCCTTGTGTGCTGCCTTGGCTATCTGGTCTGCGTCGGAAGCGTCTTTCAGCATGTCGAGATATTCATCTATCGACTTGTGTATGTCGTCGATAATCTGTCGTTCGGCTTCCGGGTCGCCGTCGGTGAAGGGCAGTAGGGCAGAGCGTAGGCTGTCGGTTTCCGTGGCGGTGCTTTCCGCTTTCACCTTTACTATGATGCCGGTAAGCTGACAGATGGTTGCGGCGAGAGTCTGCACGTTGAACGGCTTGAACAGGCAGGCGTCGAAGCCGTCCTTGCGAAGCTGAGGCATGATGCTTTGTTCGTGGGCGGTCATTGCCACGAACGTTGCTGTCATGTTGCTGCGTATGCGTCGCATGATTTCGCTACCGTTCATCTCTGGCATCTCTATGTCCGTGAAGACAATACGTGGCTTCATCTTGTTGGCAAGACGTATGGCTTCGTTGGCATGTGTGGTGGTGACGACGTTGAGGCTTATGCCTTCCATTCGTGAGAACATCTCTGTGAGCAACTGCTGCTGCAGCTTGTCGTCGTCGACGATTAGTACGGATATCTCCTTAGCATCATGGGATACGGTGGCGGCTTCCTCAACTATATTATTATCTATCTTGGCTGTAGCTATTGCGGGTGCGCTATTGGCAAGCACTTCCACAGGAATAACAACCTTAAACTTCGATCCGCTGCCCTTACGCGAACTGACGTTGATGGTTCCGCCGAGCATCTGCACTATCTCGCGTGTTATGGACAGTCCCAGACCTACGCCCTCCTTGCCTTGTGCGTCGGGCAGACGGGTGAATGCAAGGAAGACGCGTTGCTGTTCTTCCGGAGTCATTCCGCAACCCGTGTCCGTAACGCTGATGGTCAACCGTGCGTTAGCTACAACCACGGTTACGGTCACTTCGCCCTTGTCGGTGTATTTAATGGCGTTGCTTACAAGATTGTTTATCACCTGCTTTATGCGGAACGCGTCCGAACGACACATCATCGTGTCCTCCACGCGTATGTCCGCTGTCAGACGCAGATGCTTCGCCATGGCTTGCGGCTGCATGCCGTCCGTACACTCGCGCACAAGCGAAGCCGGCGCAAAGCTCACCTCATGCAGTTCCGCCTTGCCGCTCTCCAGCTGGTGATAGTCCAGCAGGGCGGAGACGAGCTGTAGCAGATGCTTTGACGATCCGGCAATGCTCTGCAGATAGCCCACCGCTTTGGGGCGGTCAACGTATTCGCTGAGCAGGTCGATGAATCCGGCTATTGACGCAGCCGGAGCCTTGATGTCGTGCGTGATGGTCAGCAGCAAGCGTTCGCGCTGTTGCATTATACGTTCTGTTTCAGCTTTCGCCTCAAGGATGCGGTTGCGGTCGCGACGTTCCCGGCGTATGTCTCGCAGGATGTAGACCACGAGAATGGCTGCCGAGAGAATGGCAAGCAGTCCGAGTCCGGCTATCCTTATAATCATTGCCCGTCGTGAACTTATGGCTTTGTTGATGGTCTTGAGCAGGGCGTTGTGCTCGTCGGTCTGGATGTCCTCAAGCAGTTGCTCCGTGCGCCACGCCAACTGAATGCTCACCAGCTGCAGTTGGTTGTTGCGGTTGGCTATTATTTCCTGTCGTTGTCCGCGCGCCCGTTGTTCGTCATGATGAATTTCGGCGAGGGCGTTAGCTACGGAGTTGGCGATGTTTAGTCTGTGATTGACGGTGTCGGTGGGCTGTTTGTATATGTGCGTCATGCCTACGGTGTCAGAGTGTTGGCGTCGGAAAGCGTCGCCCAACCGTCTGAAGAAGCCGCGTCTGCTCTTCACTATCTCGTACACCGTCTCATGCTGTTCGCGTCGTTCTTCCGTCTTTGGATTGATTACCACGGAGTCAATTCCGCTGTGCAGCGCCCGCAACTTATTTGAGAAGTAGATGTCGCGGCTGTCCTTGCCAAGTTCTGCCATTACGAGCAGCGTGTTCTCGCGTTTGCAGTTGAGGAGATCAATGAGCGAGTCGAGTCGCTGCTGCTTCATGCTGTCAGAGAGCAAGGGGCGCAGTTGGCGTGCCTTGTCCATGGAGCTGTTGATGGCATGGCTGAAGCGTTGCCACTCGCCGGCGTCGCCGAGCAGTATGGATCGTTCGGCGTTGCCCGTCTCAAGCATCGAATAGACCAGAGAGTCCACGATGTCGCGACGTGCCAAAAGCCTTTCTGAGGCGCGGTTGACGGCTGTCAATGATCGGGTGTTGTCGTAAATCATCCATGTGGCTGACAACAACACAATGGCAAGAAGCCCATAGCCGACAAGAATCTTTATACGAGTGCTGAACATGTCTTACTTCTTTTCTATTACCCAATTTTCAATATTCCTGGTAGTGCTATCGAAGTTGATGCCAACCTTGGTTATCGGCTTGCCGCTTAGCGCAAATCGTTTGTGATAGTTCTTCAGGTTGATTTGCTGCATCGCCGATTGTGCATTCTTGTCCAACTTGATTTCCAACAGGAACAGGTCTGTATGGGTGAGCAATACGATGTCAACTCTGCCATTGGGGGTATGAACCTCAACGTCCACTAAATAGTCTGTAAGCAGGGAGAAGATTATGAAGAGCATCTGCTGGTAATGTCCCTCGTAATTGGTGTTGTTGCAGTAAGGAACTGTTCCCAAGAATGTTTGGAGCAAAGTTAAAGCTTCCTCCATATCCTGCTTGTCCAATGCTTGTGCTATACGACGGGCAGTATTGGTTGTCGCAAGTGTGTTCTGTGTGACGTATGACGGAATAAGCGCTTTGGTCAGTCCCACTTTCACCTCTTTGTTAGGAACATCCAGAACATAATAGTTGTAGTCTTCATTATATTCCTTGATGGTAATGTACCCGCTTTGGTAGAGCAGAGGCATTATGGTCGGCATATTCTCCGTAGGAGCATCAAACTCGCTGGCATCAGCCTCCATACGTGTGATGATGTCTGTAGGAACCACCTCATATTTACGCATCATATTGATGAGATAAGTAGGAGTGCCGGAAGTGAACCAATATGAGTCGAACTTGTTTTCAGCCAAGCAATTAAAGAGACTGTATGGATTGAAGATATCGGGTGAGAATCTTGTGAAATGATAGCCGTCATAATTATCTTTCAGCTTGTCGATGACTTGATCTTTTGTTATGCTTCTTTTAAGGGCAAGTTCTTCGATGTCTTCAGCCATCTGTGATAGTAGTTCTTCTTTGGTAATGCCACAGATGCCAGCATAATCATCATTCATGGATATGTTGGTAATGTTGTTCAGTTCGCTGAATATGCTTACTTGCGAGAACTTGGTTATGCCTGTCAGAAAGACAAAGCGTAGTTTTGCTTCGCTATATTTCAAGGGACTATAGAAGTTGCGCATAATATTGCGCAAGGTTTCCAGTTGCTCTTGTTCATGAACCACATCCAGCATTGGTGCGTCATATTCATCAATAAGCACAACCACTTGTTTGCCCGATTTCTCGTATGCCGCATTGATAAGTTCTGTCAGTCGGTTGTTGGCATCTATTTGTGGTTGGATGATACCCCATTTCTTCTCTTCTGTTTCCAGAATGAATCCGAGATATCTCTCCAACTGCTCCTTTTCCATGTGTTTGCCTCCACTCAAATCAAAGTGGAGCACAGGATATTCCGTCCACTCCTTTTCCTTTTTTTCGATGGCAAGACCTTTGAACAGGTCTTTCTTGCCTTCAAAGTAACTTTGGAGAGTGGTCAGAAGCAGAGATTTTCCAAAACGGCGTGGACGTCCCAAGAAGAAATATGTTCCGCTGGTGTGGGTGAGGCGGTAAACATATTCCGTCTTGTCGATATAGAGTTTGTCTTCCTTGCGGATTCGCTCGAACGTCTGTATGCCTAATGGATATAACTTATGTGCCATAATCTTCGATATTTGTATTTTCACCGTAAATTTACAATTATTATTTGATATGTGCTAATAATAGGACGTGGTTTTATATATATGAAAACGAAAAAAGCCTGTATCTCTTGCTCACGCAAGACGATACAGGCTGAAGCGGTTTGGGGTATTTGGCAATTATGTCAGGAAAGATCAGAACTTTCCCTGCTCGCCAAGATAGCTGTCCTTAAAGCCGAGGAAATAAAGCACGCCGTCGATGCCGATGGTGTTGAGGCTCTGCTTTGCGTTAGCCACCACACGCGGCTTGGCATGGAAGGCGATGCCAAGTCCTGCCTCGCCGAGCATCGGCAGGTCGTTGGCTCCGTCGCCCACGGCAATGGTCTGCGCGAGGTTCACCTTCTCCACCTGTGCGATAAGCTTCAGCAGTTCTGCTTTTCGGTGTCCGTCCACTATCTCGCCGACGTAACGTCCCGTCAGTATGCCGTTGTCGTCCACCTCCAGTTCGTTGGCGTATACATAGTCGATGCCGTACTTGCGCTGCAGGAACTCGCCGAAATACGTGAATCCGCCACTGAGAATGGCAATCTTATATCCGCATCGCTTCAGAACAGCCATCAGGCGGTCCACTCCCTCCGTGATGGGCATCTTTTGGGCGATTTCCTCGAACACCCTTGAGTCGAGTCCCTTCAGCAGCGCCACACGGCGTGTGAAGCTCTCCTTGAAGTCGATTTCGCCTCTCATGGCGCTCTCCGTGATGGCTTTCACCTCGTTGCCCACGCCGGCACGCTCAGCCAGCTCGTCTATGCACTCGGTCTGAATGAGCGTTGAGTCCATATCGAAGCAGATCAGTCGGCGCATACGTCGATACATATTGTCTTTCTGGAAAGAGAAGTCGATCTCCATTTCCGAAGAAATCTTCATAAGTTCCTCCTGCATGAGAGTGCGGTCAGTGGGAGTGCCACGGAGCGAGAACTCGATGCACGCCCTACGGTTTTGCTCCGGGTGCTTGATGCTCATACGTCCGGTAAGTCGTAGGATGGAGTCGATGTTGAGTCCCTGCTTTGTGATAATCTTTGTGGCAGCCTCAATCTGCTTTGCCGAAAGGCTACGTCCGATGAGCGTGAGGATATATCGGTTCTTGCCCTGCTGGCCCACCCACATCTCATACTGGTCGTCCGTTACGGGCTCGAAGCCTATCTGCACGCCCAGCTCAGTGGTCTTGAACAGCAGCTCCTTCATCACCTGCCCTGAGTCGTCCTCGCTGATACGGATGAGGATGCCCAGAGAAAGAGTGGAGTGGATGTCAGCCTGGGCGATGTCCAGGATCTTAGCATCCTTGCTTGCAAGAATCTCCATTATAGATGCGGTAAGACCAGGACGGTCATTACCAGTTATTCTGATCAGAATCTGTTCTTCCTTAATGTCGGTTGTTTCCATTTATTATATTAATATACTGTATTTTTTCGCTTATTTTACTCTATTACCCATTCCGTAATGTTGTTTGATTTTCCGTCAACGCTGAAGTTTATACCAATCTTTGTAACCGGCAGCCCTTCGAGTGAGAAGCGGTCAGAGTAGCCACGGCTCTTTATCTGCTCAAGGGCTTCCTTTGCAGACCCGTTAAACTTCAGTTCCATGATGTATATGCGACTCTTTGTTCGTATTGTGATGTCAATGCGGCCCGTGTGGGTGCGCTGCTCCACCTCCATACGGTAGTTAGAGAGAATGGAGAAAATCACGAACATCAACTGCTGGTAATGTCCTTCGTAGTTGGTATTGTCGCAATATGGCACTGTGGCAAGAAACTCTTTCAGCATAGACAAAGCCCCGTCCATATTGTCGCGATTTATCAATGCCGACATTTTTGCGATAGTGGTATTGCCCATTTGTGAGAACTTGCCAAGATAGTGTGGCATAAGGTTACGGAACAGTCCGACGCGTATTTCCTTGTTTGGAATGCCGAGCGTGTAGAGCTCGGTGTCGGGGTCGTATGCCTTGATGGTGATGTAGCCGCTCTGATAAAGTAGGGGCATAATGTTGCTCATTGTCTCCGTAGCGGCATCGAAGTCGGCCTTGTCAGCATCCATCTCCTCACCAAGATCAGCCGGAAGGAAATCATACTTGCGCATCATCTCTATAAGATAAGAAGGCGTGCCTGATCCGAACCAGTAAGCATCTATTTTCCCGTCGGCAAAACAGTTGAGCAGGCTGTACGGATTGAATACGTCTGGACCAGGCCATGTGAAATGGTAGCCGTCATAATTCTCCTTAAGACTCTCGATGGTTTGCTGTCGAGAAAGCGACATTTTCTTGGATAACGCATCAATATCTTCGCTCATCTGTGTCTGTAGTTCGTTTAACGTTATGCCGCATATTCCGGAATAAGGTTCGTCCATACTTATGTTCTTGATGTTGTTCAGCTCGCTGAAGATGCTGAGTTGCGAGAACTTGGTTATGCCGGTAAGGAATACGAAGCGGAGGTATGGTTCGCTTAGTTTCAGCGGACTGAAGAAGTTGCGGATTATCTGGCGCAGTTCATTTAGATTCTCCTCTTGATGTACCACGTCAAGCAACGGTGCGTCATATTCGTCAATGAGCACGACAACCTGCTTGCCGGTCTGCTGATATATGGTATTGATAAGATTGGAAAGTCGTATGTTAGGGTCTATCGAATCAGAAATAACTCCATACGGTTTCTCGTTAAGTTCCAGAATATAAAGCAGATATCGGTTAAGCTGTTCCTTGTCCATGTGCTTGCCACCGCTCATGTCAAAGTGGAGCACTGGGTAGTCCGTCCATTCCTTCTCAAGTTTTTCTATGGCAAGTCCTTTAAACAGTTCTTTCTTACCCTCGAAGTAGCTTTTGAATGTAGATACAAGCAATGACTTCCCGAATCGTCTTGGTCGACTCAGAAAAAAAAATTTACCGCTTGATGCTATGCGATATACATATTCTGTTTTGTCAATATACAGCATATTTCGCTCTCGTATTTCCGAGAACGTCTGTAAACCTAAAGGATAAAGTTTCAGTGCCATAATATCTGTTGTTTTGCTTGTTTATGCAAAGTTAGCGAAAGTCTTTCAGAAAAAGCCTGATTTTATAATGAATAGTCATTAGTTTTTGTACTTTTGCATCATTATATTTTTTTTGTAAACAAAAAGTAATAATATGAACACAACGCATTTACTTCAGAAAGCCTTATCGCTTGTTGCCTTTCTGATGTTGCTTGTCGCTACTACGGCACAAGCCAAGCGAGTGGTTGAACGACCTTACTTCTTAGGCTCAAACAATCATAAATTTGAGATAGAACGTGTGACGCTCGACAAGAAGGCTACTCTTCTCGACGTGAAAATATATCAGGCGAGTGGAGACGTTGGTATCGATTCGCATGCCTCTATTATGGCAAATGGAGTGAAATATGACTATATAGGCAGCAAGCAGTTGCCTAAAGGTGTATTTGTGAAAGTGCCCGAATGTGGATATGTTGCAGCCACATTGCGTTTTAAGCCAATGCCCGAGACAACAACAGAGTTCGACTTTCGTGAAATAGCCGACAATTCAGGTTGGAACATTTATGGAGTGCGTCTCGATGGCAAGCGTCCGCAGGCCGACATTCCACAACACTTACTGCAGCAAGCACCGGATAAGAACAGCAAGTTGCCGTCAACCGATCTTAATCTTGGCAAGACTGTTGTAGATGTGCGCTTGCTTGGATATAAACCAGAATACAAGACCACGTTAGGTATTTTTGTGGATAATTGGTTCTCGCCACTACGCATGCCATTCGAACATGACTCTATAAGCGTAGATGGCACTTGTCGAGTTAGCGCCAATGCGGTAGTGCCAACTGTTGCAACAATACGCGTAAACAGAACGGAGATACCATTCCTTGCTGTACATAATGACACAACAACCGTGACCATCGACCTGACAACACTTACCCTTGCTGCTACACACCTTTTTGCAAATGATTCTGACGTCAAGAAATATGTATGGTTTGAAGGCAAACACGCTGCAGTAGATACCGAATTGCAGAGCGTAAAGACTATGCTTGATGTGTTTGGCTATACTTTCTATGATGATATCTGCGGAATGACTCCATTGCAATACCGCGATTATGTGCAGCAAAGTTATGAACGACTATTGGCAGCCATCAATTCAAATGCAGCTATTGGCACCGCCACCAGAACATTGGCGCAGAGTATCCTGTCTATGAATTATGCCTCGGCTTTGTTTGGCTTTGAGAACAATATATCTATGGCTCCAATGATATCTGGTAAGAGGGGAGTGCCACGTGCCGACATGAGTATTGACTCTCTGTCTTACTTCAAGCCGCTGGAGCAACTCGCTGTACTTCATTCAAAGAATCAGCGTTACTATTATTATCTAACCGACTTCACGTCTGCTCTTTGTCGTCAATATATGTCTGCCGACTCGTTGCTTGACGATATCGCTGTGGGCAAGCGTCTAAGCCGTTCGTTCAACCGCAAGCGTCCTCTTACCGAGCAACAGATAGCGGTGGCTCATGACAGCATTGCCAACGGCATGGTGCGCGAATTGCTTTTTGCCAACAACGAAGACCTGAAGTCGCAGCTTGCTTCAGCCGACAATATTCTTGCTGAACTTAAAAAATCAGTAAATCAAAATTCTACATTTAGTATTATTGACATAGACCCCAAGATGTCTGCCGAACAGATATTGCCCACGATTATTAATAAGTATAAAGGCAAAGCTGTGCTCATTGATTTCTGGAACACGTGGTGCATGCCGTGCAGAGCTGCTATGTCGGCAATTCGTCCATTGAAAGAGCAAATGACTGATGTCGTTTATGTATATATAGCCGATGCTTCGTCGCCTGTAGGCAAATGGGGTGAGATGATAAAGGCAATAAGTGGTGTGCATGTGCGATTGACCGAAGAACAGGCAGATGCCCTTGCCGAACTCTATAAGTTCTCAGGCATCCCTACGTATTTCGTTGTAAATAAAGAAGGAATGATAACCTATCAGAAAACAAGCTTTCCGGGAGTGGAGAAGTTGAAGGAAGAGCTTACGTCCGCAATGCATTAGCAGGCACGCTACGATTGGAGTGAAGGCTCGTAACGGTTGGTACGAGCCTTCGTAACGGTTGGCACGTGAGCTCATTTCAGTTGGTACGAGGTGTTGATAGAGCCGCGTTTAGTATACTTTTTCATTATATTAACCGAAGATTATCAGTACCGAACCGACAATCATTATCAATGCGCCTACGAGTTTCTTCACTATGCTTTCTTCATGGAATATCTTGTAGCCCAACACTATGCTGACGATGGTGGAGAGTTGGAACAATGCCAGTCCATATCCCACATTAATATGCTTAAATGTATAGTTGGTTGTGTATTGCGTCAAACCAATGCAAGCTACAAGTCCAATGACTATCCGCATGTCATGAGGCTTGATGTTTTGAAAACTGCACTTCAGGTCTGTTTTCATTATAACAAGCTGAATGAATGAAAACAACGCTCCTGCCCAACACCATACTATGAACGATACGGTTGTGTCTGAATGTATAATCACTTTCTTGATGATGACAGCCTCAATGGCTGTAAGAACCATAGCCAATATACGATATTGTATCTCAGGGCTTTTCAGTAGTTTCAAAGAGAAACCTTCTTCAGTGGTGTCGAAGATGAAATAACTGCCGAAGACAATTGTGCCCACCCCCGCCATTCCTATAAGCGATGGCAGTTCGCCAAGCATAATAATGCTCACAATGATACCGACAATTGATTTATAGGAGTTGATAGGTCCAAGTACGGACAGGTCGCCACGCTTTAGAGCCATGACAAGAAAACCGTTGCCTACGGCTCCAAACAGTCCACCCAATGCTGCATATCCCCAAAACTCTCCAGAAAATGAAGTCCAGTCAATCTGCCATGCTAATGCAATGCATGCGATGCTGAGCGTCATGTAAGAAATAAAGTTGACCAAAAGAGGGTCGTGCCCTCTGCCCGTAAGCTGTTTCTGAAAGACATTCGAGAATGGGTTTAGGAGCACACGGACGATAATTGCTAAATAAGTGAGTGCCATAGTTGTCTGTTTTTTATATTTTTAATGAAATTACGTCTTGGGCAAGAAGTCTATTGCTATGCGGTTTTTTTTTATACGATTCATATATATAGTGCTGTGCGTTTTGTATAACGCATAAACCCGCAATATACGTAAGAAATCCTGCTTAAACCTATTGTTTTCTGAACAAATATACGTAAATTTGCGGAAATAAACAAAATCAAAACCGCAAATATGCTAAAGGAAGAAAGACAAAAACTGATAACAGAACGGCTCGGTCGTGACTCACGCATATACGTCAGTCAACTGAGTGAAGAACTTGGAGTGTCGGACGACACACTGCGCCGTGATTTGCAAGAACTTGAACAGCAAGGCATGCTTACTAAGGTGCATGGTGGGGCTATTGCCAAATCGGGCATATCATTGCGTTTCAATGAGCGGCTCAACACTCAGACTGTGATAAAGCAGCGTATTGCCGAGAAGGCTGTGGCTTTGTTTGGTGATGGTGACGTGATAATGATTGACGGTGGAACGACGAATCTTGAGATAGCACGCCAGTTGCCAGATGACAAGCATTTCGCGGTATTTACAAACAGTCTGCCTATAGCGCTCTCACTCTCCGAGAAGCCAAACATCGACCTTACGATGCTTGGAGGACATGTGTGGGGACCATCGCAAGTGACAGTAGGACTACAGACCTATGAGATGGCTAAAGATGTGTATGCCGACTGGAGCGTGATAGGTGTTAGCGATTTGCATCCCGATAAAGGTATGATGACTGCCGACCGTGAGGAAGCCATTGTCAAGCGCTGTATGTTGCTGCAAGGAACAAAACGCCTTACTACTGCTACAGCTGAGAAACTCGGCACAGCACGAGCCTATCATGTGGCATCATTGGGCGAAATCGACTTTATTGTGACTGAAGATGACCGTGTGGAGTGGATAAAGAAGAATTGGGGTATAGACAAAGTAATATAGTGTTCAACGTAAGAGTTTTCCGTATTTTTGCCGAATATTGTTTGTCATTCCAATTTAAATTCCTATTTTTGTAGGTGTCAACAGACAATTAACTGATTAATGCATATAAAGTTATGGAGATATACATACGATTTGACTGGGCAATGAAACGCCTGCTTCGCAATAAGGCAAACCATGCCGTGCTTGAAGGACTGATGACATCGCTCCTCGGTCGCAAGTATACCATACTCAGATTTCTTGAGAGTGAGTCGAACCAGGAGAGCGAGCTCGACAAGTTCAATCGTGTGGACATACTTGCTGAGAGCGAAGACGGCGAACTGACCATCGTAGAGATACAGAACAATCGCGAGCTGACATATTTCCATCGTATGCTCTATGGCGTGTCGAAGGTCATAACCGACTATATTGAACTTGGCAACGACTATGGCAAGGTGCGCAAGGTATATAGCATCAACATCGTGTATTTCGAGCTTGGACAGGGCACCGACTATGTTTATCATGGCAAGACGTTCTTCAAGGGATTGCACGACGAAAACGACATCCTGAAGCTCTCGGTACGTCAGAACGAGCGTTTCTTCGGACTGAAGAGCAGCGACATCCTGCAACGCAAGGAAGCTGGCGACCTCTTCCCTGAATATTACGTATTGCGCGTTAACGATTTCGACAAGGTGGCAACAACGCCGCTTGACGAATGGATGGAATTTCTTAAGACTGGCAAGATAGCCCAGGACTCCACTGCGCCCGGACTGAGCGAGGCTCGTGAATGTCTGCGCGTCGACTCGCTAAGTGCTTCGGAGCGCAGTGCCTACATCCGCCACATGGAAGCCCTGCGCTATCAGCGCAGCGTTCTCGACACCAGCCATGACGACGGATATGTGGAAGGACGAGAGGAAGGTCGAGCTGAGGGACGTGCCGAAGGACGAGCTGAGGGACTGAAGGAAGGACTGAAGGAGGGTCGTCAGGAAGGTATAGCCCAACGTAACGTAGAGATAGCCAAGAGCATGCTTTCCATAAATCTGCCCATTGCGCAAATAGCGCAAGTGACGGGGCTGGATGAGGATAAAATAAAGGAACTCGCACGCTAAAAATACTGTGCAACAAAACAAAGGGAATGTAAAAATACAGCAACAGTATTTTTACATTCCCTTTTCTCAATTATTTGAGTCTGAAAGTTATCGGCACATAGTACTTTACATTTACCGGTTTGCCCTTCTGCTTGCCTGGTTCCCACGCCGGCATAGACTTAACCACACGCATAGCCTCTTCGTCGAGCACAGCATGGCCTGCTGACTTTTTGATTTGTACGTCGCTAATAGTTCCGTCTTTTCTGACAACAAATCCTACAATAGCTCTGCCTTGCTGTTTGGCTTTGGCAGCAGACGCTGGATATTTCATATTCATCATAAGAAATTCCATCATTGCTTTGTTTCCGCCCTTGAATTTTGGCATCACCTCAACAACTGTAAAGGTTTTTGTGGCAGACTTTTGTGTCTGCATGTTGGTTGTCGGTAGGGTGTTTGCTGTGGTGTTTGCTGCTTTTGCCATACTGCTCATGTCTGTAGTGTTGGCAAATACGCTTACTGCCAGTGTAGCCACTGGGATAAAGAACAACGCCTTGAGCATCATCCATCTGTTTGATTTCTTTTGGTTCATCATAATGATTCTTCGTTTAAGTGATTCTTTGTTAAGGTTGTTGGCAAATGGCTGCAGACGATTGCCGACCGCCTTGATTACAAGAAATTGCTGATATTGTGTTGCATCAATGCCTTTGTTTAATACTGCCTCATCCACCTCAAACTCGTGTATGGCTTTAAGGTTCTTGCCGATCAGCCACACGAACGGATTAAACCACTGTATGATAGTGGCGAATTGAAGAATGATGAGGTCTATGTAGTGGCGCAGGCGTATATGCTCCTGCTCATGTGTCAGTACGAAACAGCGGTTGTTGGCGTAGTCGTCGTGGCTCATTACTATGTAATGGAAGAGGCAGAACGGACTTGTGGCATAATCGGTGAGGACAATGACATTGCCTTTGTTATCGGTGATATGCTCGCATCGGCGCAGACGCAGCATCAGAGACATAGTCTGTATCGCTGTCAAGGATAACATAGCCACGACACCGAGTGTATATATGCAGATAAGGATGTCTGTCAGACTCCATACAGACTGCTTGTTTGCGTTGCCGTTTATCAGTATTTCAGGCAGTTGAACCGCCTGACGAACCATGTCTATCGTTTGATTTGTGCCACCGGTGAAATGAATCAATGGAATTATGAATGACAGGAGCAGGCATCCAAGGACAATTATTCGGTTTAGACGATGGAATGTTTCCTTTTCAAGCAATGGCATAATGCAAGTGTAGAGCAGTGCCAAGGTCAGGGCTGATTTTATAATATAAGGTAGTATCATAGGTCTGCTGTTCTTGAATTGTCTCTTTTCTCCGTTCCTTTGTCTATCAGACTTAGTATCTCCTCCAGTTCCTCGTCTGAGATGTTCTCTTCTTTAACAAAGAACGATATCAGCGAGTGAAGACTGCCGCCAAAGAACGATTTCTTCACTTCCTTCATAGCCTGTCGCGTGTATTCGGCTCTTGTTACGAGAGGGGAAAACACGTAAGTCTTGCCACCACCGTCACGCTTGTAGGATGTGACGTACTTCTTGTGGATCAGAATCTTCATAAACGTGGCAATAGTGGAGTAGGCGGGACGGGGTTCGGGATAAGCGTCGATTATCTCGTGCGTAGTCATGCCACGACCGTTGTCCCACAGAATGCTCATTATCTGCATCTCGCCACGTGTTAATGTATTGAATTCTTTCATCTTTCCAATGATTGATTGGTTTATCTAATGTTTTAGATTTTCTATTGGCAAAGATACGTCAAAAGCCGATTCGTTGGTTGTGGATATAACCATAAACTGTATGTAAGATATTGATTTTAACGTATATTATTAGATATTGAACTTTCGCAAGTTCAGAAGTTATAGAAATAAAAGAAGTTATAGAATTTAAAGCTATATGTAAGGTTGTAGCTTTTTCTTAACTCCTTCGTCAACGCTTTAAAACCATCGTGCAATCCTGTTGCAACATTCCGGGCGTAACTTTGCAACCGTAAAAAGTTAGCAAAGAAGATAATGACGAAACGTAGCAACAGGATAGCCTTTGCAGCCACGGCGCTGCTTATGATTGGCTCCACAACGACAGCACTTGCCCAACAGCTTAAGGGCAATGTGGTGGACAAGAACTCTCACGAGACACTCATAGGTGCTGTCGTGACTGTGGAGGGCACCAACCTTAAAGCCGTCACAGACATTGACGGCAACTTCCAACTCAATGGACTCAAGAAAGGTACCTACACCTTATATATTAATTATGTAGGATATAAGCCCCAGCGAATTGACGGGGTTCGGGTGACGGACGCACCGACGGAGGATGCCGTGAGCATCGCGATGCTTCCTGACGAACAGAAGCTGAAAGAGGTGGTGGTCACTGCCGTGGAGCGTCGCTCCACAGATGCGGCAATGATACAAGTAGCCCAAAACAGTCCCGTCATAGTGAGCAATGTTTCGGCACAGGAGATAAGCCGGACGCAGGACACCAATGCGGGTGAGGTGATACGCCGTGTGCCTGGCGTGAGCCTTATCGACGACAAGTTTGTGATGGTGCGCGGATTGTCGCAGCGTTACAACAACGTATGGGTGAACGGCGGTGCCGTGCCTTCAAGCGAGGCAGACTCAAGAGCCTTCTCGTTTGACATCATTCCAAGCTCTCAGATTGACAATCTTACCATTGTGAAGTCGCCGTCGGCAGAATATCCTGCTGACTATTCGGGCGGATTCATAATCGTAAACACAAAGGAAATACCAACAGAAAACAATCTAACCTTTTCGGTCGGTGGCAACTGGAACACTTCTTCCGCATTCCAGCGTTTCTCTTACGGTAAAGGCTCTGCCACCGACTTTCTTGCTTTCGACAATGGCTTGCGCAGTTTGAAGGGAGGCATCGACGCCTCTCTGCGTCCGCTGCTTGATAATGCAGGCAGTAAGGTCGGTGACAATCTCTACGACCTTCGCGGCAACGGACTCAACAATGACTGGCGTGTAAAAAGCCGTAATCCTATAGGCGACCTCAAGCTTGCCGCAAGTCTTGCGCACCGATGGAATCTCAACGGTCGCACGCTTGGTCTGCTTGCTGCCCTCAATTACACCAACGAGTATCGCACATATACCGACATGGAGAACAATCTCTTCGGTATATATGATGCCACTAACGACCGCTCCAACTATCTGCGCCATTCCACTGACGACCAGTTCAACAACAATGTGCGCCTCGGAGCGATGCTCAATCTGACGTTCCTCTCACGGGACGGCAATCACAAGTATCAGCTTAAGAACATCTTCAACCAGCTTTCCACAAACCGATATACATGGCGTGAGGGAGTCGACGCACAGTCCAATCAGGAGCATAGTGCGGAATATTACTATCGCTCACGCACCACCTATAACGGTCAGCTAACCGGAAAGCATACCTTCACTGGCGATGCCCTCGATTGGAGTGTCGGGTACGCGTATGCTAACCGCCGTCTGCCTGACCGTAGGCGATACCTTCTCAACGATATGCAGAATCCCGGCGACATAGCCCTGCATACCGGCAACGACATATCCCGCGAATGGACACAGCTCGATGAGCACATCTTCTCCATTGGCATTAACGACCGACACTCGTTCGACTTCGCCGGTTGGGCTCCCTCCTTGCAGGTGGGCGGCTACGGTGAATATCGAACAAGGGAATATCGTACGCGTGCTTTCTATTATCAGTGGAACCCCGCTGCCAACACGCTTCCTGCCGATTTCCAGCACATCGACATCACGTCTCTGCTGAGCGACGAGCAGTATATGGGTGCTGACCGCCTCTATATGTTCGAGCAGCTGCAGATGCGAAACAATTATCGCGGACACAACACGCTCGGTGCAGGATATGTTTCTGCCTCGCTGCCCTTCGGAAAGCTTGGCGTACAGGCAGGAGTCCGCTTTGAGCATAACGACATGGAGCTGATATCCAACACCCGCGACTATGAGAAGAGCGAGACCAGCCGCCACTATCGCACCGACGATTTCTTCCCTTCTGTCAACGCCACGTATAAGTTCAGCGATAAGCACCAGCTCCGTCTTTCTTACGGACGTAGCATCAATCGCCCCGAGTTTCGTGAGGTTTCGTCGTCCGTATTCTATGATTTCGACCTCGCCAGCGATGTGCAAGGCAATACGGAGCTTAAGAACTGCTACGTTGACAACGTGGACTTGCGATATGAGTTCTATCCTTCTCGAGGCGAGACAGTCTCGCTTGCCGCCTTCTACAAGAACTTCGATTCGCCCATCGAGTGGACTTACACCGTTGCAGGCGGAACCAATCTTATCTATTCCTACAAGAACGCCAAGAGCGCAGCCAACTATGGCATCGAGCTTGACATCCGCAAGGACCTCTCGTTTATCGGCTTAAGGAACTTCAGCTGGTCGTTTAACGGAGCGCTTATAAAGAGTAAGGTGAAGTTTGAGAAAGGATCGAAGGAGGAGAACCGACCCATGCAGGGCCAGTCGCCTTACCTTGTCAACACCGGACTGTTCTATAAGAACGAGGCTCATCAGCTCGACATCGCCCTCCTTTACAACCGCATCGGCAAGCGAATCATCGGTGTAGGTCGCAGCGAGGGCAGCTCGGCAAGCGACGACAACGCCCGCGTGCCGCACAGCTATGAGATGCCGCGCAACACGTTCGACTTCTCCGTGGGCAAGAAGTGGGGCTCTCATTGGGAGATGAAGCTGAATGTCCGCGACATCCTTGCCGAGCGTGTCTACTACAAGCAGTTTGCTAAAGTGAAGTATTCCGACGGTACAAGCAAGGAGAAAGAGGAAGTCTCGCGCTGCTATAAGCCGGGACGCAACATAGGATTACAGATAATATATAAGTTCTAATCAATATTTTAAAAACATTATGAACAAGACGTATCTTTTCGGATGCATGGGCATCCTGATGATGGCTGCCACAATGAGCAGCTGCAGTAATGACGACGATCCTACTCCTGGTCAGGACACAGCCTACACATGGACCACTGACGGTGGTCTGAAGGCTTGCGACCACCTGCTCTTTGGAGAGGATGGCAAGGACAATGCTGAGGGCAAGGTAATCGGCAACGGCGACCAGGAACTCGTATTCAAAGGCAAGCAGACTCTCAAGAAGGGTGTCTACACTCTCAAGGGATGGATATATATAGGTGCTGGCTCTGAGCTTACCATCGAGCCGGGCACCGTCATCAAGGGCGACAAAGCCACTAAGGCTGCTCTCATCGTGGAGCGTGGCGGCAAGCTTATCGCGCAGGGCACGGCTGATGCTCCGATTGTCTTCACCTCTGCAGAGGCTGCAGGACAGCGCCGACCGGGCGACTGGGGTGGTGTGATTATCTGTGGCAAGGCACATAATAATCAGACGGAGATGCAGATTGAGGGTGGTCCGCGCACAAAGCATGGCGGCAACGACGACGCTGACAACTCTGGTGTGTTGAGCTATGCACGTATCGAGTTTGCCGGTTATCCTTTCAAGGCTGACCAGGAAATCAATGGTCTGACGCTCGGGTCTGTAGGTTCGGGCACTCAGATTGACCACGTGCAGGTGTCTTACTCCAACGACGACTCATACGAATGGTTCGGTGGTGCTGTCAACTGTAAGTACCTTGTAGCCTACAAGGGATGGAATGACGACTTCGATACTGACAACGGATTCTCAGGTAAGGTGCAGTTCGGTCTTTCCGTACGCGATCCGCGCATTGCAGACCAGAGCCAAAGCAATGGCTTCGAGAGCGACAACTGTGCGGACGGTGCAACAGGAGCAACACCGCTTACCACAGCCACATTCTCCAACATCACCTTCGTAGGTCCTAAGAGCGCTTCTGACTTCCAGAACAGCAACTCGTATATCACAGCCGGCTCTTACTTCCCCAACAACGGTTCAGGTCTTGGAAAGTTCCAGGCTGGTATGCAGATTCGCCGCTCATCACGCCTTAACTGTGTCAACTCTGTAGTGATAGACTGGCCTATCGGTCTGATTATCGACGGTGAGAAGGGTGACACTCCAGCACAGGCAAAGGCTGGCAAGCTGCGCTTCCAGAACATCTTCATCGCCAATGCTGACATACTTGGCTCTGACGCCAATAAGTGCTACGAGGATAAGGAGTATGACTATAAGGCTAAGGCAGTAAAGGCAGACAGCAAGCAGTCTTACTCACACACCTTCTTCGAGTTGCCGGAGAACAACAACCGCTATTTCGCTGACAAGTCATCATTGATGCTTACCGACGGCAAGGGTGTTGGCGTAGCCTTCATGCCGCAGTCAGGCAGCAGCCTCTTCGGAGCGCAGAACTTCTCAGGACTCGACTCATGGTTCACTCCAGTGACATACATCGGAGCTTTCAATGCTAACGACAACTGGCTCGACGGTTGGACAAATTTCGATCCGCAGAACACCGTTTATTAATTAGTAATTGGTATTTATTACTTATTACTTATTAGTTTGGCAGCTTATAGTTAGGCTCAAATAAGGGACGATGGCAATGACATGCGAAAGCAGTTGTTGTCATCGTCTGTTTTTTTATATGTTTGGATTTGCCGGATTGATATCTTTCCGCTATATGCCTTGCTGAATCTGGTGAGCAAATAGGAGAGAGGGTGTATCAAAAAACTGTGGTTGGACAGTTGTTTGATACACCCTCTCTCTTATTGTTTACCTTAGTAAGGTGTGTTTCCGTTTTGGATGTCTAAGCTCCTAAGTTTGTTTGCCTATGCTTTATTTTGGAAGCTGGCGAACAGCACGCACATGGAACTTGTCTGTACGTATGTTTAGAGAAGCCCCCGAATTCTGTAAATACTTATACGAATTCTCGTTATCATTAGCTATCTCTGATGCTGTTGAGGTCCAATAATATCCATTCAAAGGATAATCATTATCTACGACCATAGAGAACTCGTTCTTGGCTGGAAGATACCATACGAGGTTTTCGCGCTTAAGTACCGGTCGGTATGTTTTATTGCCAGTTATATTATCTTCTCCAATTAATTCCTTGTTGAACTTGTTCTTCATTGTACACAATCTAGCGGCATATTCAGAAGGATTTTGTTCCAATTTCTTATCTGGTGTTCCGCCCCATTCTTCCAATTGCGCCATAAGTCCGGTTACATCACTAATGCCATTGAAATTATACAATTCCCATGTGTTCAGATTTCCGTCGTCAGGACTGTCTGCTACGTCAAGATTAGGAACCTTGCTAAAGTCTATCGTAACCGTTTTTAATTGGGCCCAATATGTAGTATAGGTAATATAATCCTTGTATTTATCACCATAATACTTAATCTGAATCTTCATAATCCATCTTCTGAAGGGACCCCAAAAACCAGTGCCTCCAGCTTTTGACATATCGTAGGTGATCTTCATCGAACTATCCCACTTGAATCCCCATGGATATTCTCCGTCTTCGAGGCGCTCACAACCCAATCCGTCAGTATTCCAACTTGGGAAGAGCTGGGTGATAGTGAACTTCGCCGGTTTTGCATTTGGGAATTTTTTAGGACTTAGTTCGAGCACAACCTCGCGATTATTCCATCCTATGTTTTCTTCGAGGAATGCGTATACGGTAACCTCGCCGGTTTCAGTTCCTTCGATGGTTTGTGTACCACGGTCTTCCTCCACCCAATAGCCAAGTGATGTAAGTTCGGTCAGTTCCTTGCAAAGTGTTACCTTTGGTGATGTTGACTTTAATGTCCATCCACCTCCAACAACTTCACCCTTACTGTTCTTGTCAACCAGCATAGGGTCCACCTTTATCTTAATTGGGTAAATCACATAATGGGCGTCCTGTGCTGTTGGCTCTGTTGTAAACTCAAGCTCATACTCAGGTGTTATAGACAGTCGGTAGGTTACGGTTTTACCCATTGGCCATTCTGCTCCGTTGAGAGATGCGCTCAGGATGCGTTCACGATTAGTGATATTGTCTTGGAACACTACTTCGAGTTTGCTGTCTGCGCCTAAAGTTTGGGGCAGGAGCATAAATGTTGCGTCCTCTGTGTTGACTTTGGTTCCGTCCGCTGTTGCGCTGGTTGTTGCTAAGTTCGGTGAGACGGCATAGTCTGCTGTGGTGGTGTTCAGAGTCCATGCTGATGTCAGCATGTCGTATGTACCGGAGTTGCGTACGTTTGTAATCTTTACGCTCTTGATGGTTCCGTCTGTCATTGTAGCACCAGTCTTTACAATCACAGCGGTGCAAAGGTGCTTAAACTGCAGACCTACGGGGATGCAGTTGCCCTCTTTGGCGGGACTGTCCATGAAGTCTGTAGCTGCGGCAACGATGTCGCGCTGATCTTTTGCTTCTGCAGGAGTGGTGTACTGTAGCTTTGTGTCGTTGGGCGTAGTGGGAACAGCCTGAAAAGCTGCATCCGTTGGAGCCCATGCCAAGAAGCGGAGCTGGCGGTTGGAGCCTGGCCAATAATAGATGCGTTGTGGCACCCAATTCGTTCCGTTGTTGGTGGCTATCTCGTTCATGAAGAACTGTGAGCCGATATTGCCGTCTTCCTTGTATGCTGCCACGACTTTAAACTTGTCGTACATTGTGGTCTGCATGGCGGCGCGCGTCATAGGCTTGTTGTCGTTGTTGCCGATGCCGTCCGTCACAATGGCTCGTACGCAGAGAGTGTCTGCTGAAGCGTCAGAGCGCAGAACGTAGTGGGCTACGGTCTGTGCGTCGTTAACGTTGGCAGCGCGTGTCTCGGAAGCGTCCGACACACCGAAGCTGATACCCTCGGAAGAGCCTTCCGCCTTTCCGAAGAAGTCGTCGCTGCTGCATGAAAAGAGTGACGCTGACAGGAGCACAGCAGCGATGCTGGCTGTCATTTTGTGTATATTATGTATTCCTTTCATCATTGTTAGTTTTTGTTGGTTTAAAAGATAATTGGTGAGTGTAAGGGGAACATTCAACCCCTTACACCCTGTGACATTTCCTTGTCTATGCTCTTCACTCATAAGTGATGCTATGGGTGAAGAGCGTGGTTTGTATCATTGGTGTGCGTATGGATAGGGGCGCACATCTATGAAAGGAGTCGATTAATTCATGATCTTAGGCTCGTCATTGAAATCTGCCCAGTTGCTAACAGTAGTCTTGAACACAATCGGGAAGAGCTGTACGTTCGGATCCGGGTTGATGTTATTCTCGTTAATCTCAGCAATGTAGTTGTAGCTCAAGCCCTGCTTCTGCTCTGTATTGAATCTAACAGTATGGTGGTAGTCTGTTGTAACGCCATCCTGATCGAGAGTAACGGTGAATGTTACGGTATACTCTGTATTTTCAGCTGTCGGGATGAGATACATGTGGTCTGTCTCACCAGAACCTGTACCTGCTGCGAGAGCTGTAGGAGCCATTTCTGTGTTATTTGCGAAAGCAACTACGAGATTCTTGTTAGTTGCGTCAACGGTCCACTTAGCATTTGCAGCGGCAGGAGTGATAGAACCCTTCTCGTAAGCGTTGGTAATCTTTACGTCCTTAATGGTAAGCTTAGCAGCAGCAGTAGTGGGGAATGTGTTCTTGAATGTGAACTTCACGCGAGCAAGCTGGTGAGCGAAGTTAAGCTCAACTGCAGCAGGAGCAGCAGCGATTTCTGCACCCATTAGTTTTTCCTCTGCCTTAACATAGAGGAGGTCAGTTGTGGCATCGTTTGTGAATGTTATAGTACCGCCAGTCTTAGCAGCAGCGAATTCAACACCCTTTTCGCCGGCCTTAGGAGCAATAGCCTCGAAGTTGTAAGTTTTGCCAGCCTCCCAATACTTCAGAGGTGAGTATGTGCTTGTACCATTCTCAGCAACGTTTACTACCTGCTTGTTGAAGAGTACGTCATCACCACGCCAGCCGTACAATTCAAAAGAACCAAGGTTCTTGAGTGTTACGTCGTTAGCAGCACCACGTGTGCTCTTGTTCACGAAAGAGTTGAAACTGATAGCATTACCCTTAGCTACCTCTACAGTCTCGTCGTTGTTGCAGGCTGTGAGTGCAAGACCCATAGCAGCCATACCCATAATAAAGAACTTCTTCATAATTGTTAAATTTTTGAGTTGGTTGTTGATAAATTGAATATAAAATTAGAAATGTTTAAGTCGTTGTTTAGTGTGTCAGTCGTTTTTTGTGTTATTTCAGCGGAATCACGATATCCTCGTAATCTCCCCAGCCGTCAACCGAAACGTCGAATCCTGATCCGCCTTGCTTTCCTTCCTCGTCAGAGATTTCCAGACCCTTCACCACGATTACGCCGCCTTGAGGCTGAGCCTCAATCTGCTTTGTAACGTCGAAGTCGAAACTCTTTATAAGTCCGTTCTTCAGTCTTACCTCTAAGTTGAGCGCATAGCTGCGCGGTCCTCGTGTGGGCTGATAGAGCGAGTTGGGCCAGTCAGGAACGCCGAACGACGTCACAATGGCTTGCGCTCCCCACGGTTCCAGAGTGCAGTCGTAGAGTAGGGTGGCTGCGTCGGTGGTGGTATGACCATTGTTCATATAAACTGATGCTGCCATTCCCGAGAGCGCACCTCTCACAAGGCTGACATACTTCAGACCCTTGCTGAACTCGTATCTCACGAGATACTTGAACACCATCGGGTGCATCGTCACGTTCATCACCGGCATCTCTGTTGTACGCTCTGACGTATACTTGGCGTTATAGTTGCCATAGAGCATATCAGGCATTGTCACCGTAGGCTCGCCCTTTGCGTCATTGTTCTTGAAGGGATTGCCCATATAGGTGGATCGGGTTCGTGTACGCGTCGTTGCCTTTGCCGAAGCGAAAGAATACATATCGTCAAAGAGGATATACTCCGTGTCGTTGTTATAGAACAGCAGCTGATGGTCGCCCGGCTGCAGTCCCACTACGCCGCCTTCCGCAGGCATATTGATCATATCGTTGACACCCGACTCGCTGAATACGTGCATACGCAGTCCGGCAGGGACGGCAGGTCGCAGTGCGTCGTAGGTCATGCCATACTTCTCCGGCCATTCAGCCTCCGAGCCCCAAACCTTCTCGTTCAGATTAAGCTCCCATTCCTGCTGGTATGTAGCCACGACTCGGAAGTCGTACTTAGGTGAGTGGACATCATGGTCGAAGCACAGGTCCTTATGCTCACATGAGGTGAGCGTGGGCATGGCGAGAGCCATAGCGCACAGTGTGCCGATCATCAGTCTGGCTGATTTCTTGCAGTTAATCATTTCTCGCCTCCTTTCTTCGTTTTCGTGTTGTTGTTGCCATGTCCGAGGAGCCATACAAGCGAAATCTCCAGTTTAGTGGGTCCAATCCACTTGCGGTCCTTAGTGGCTTGCCATACGTAGTGTCCGTCAAGCGGAATATACTCATAATAACGTCCGCCCATATATCCAGCAGCGAGGCTGAAGTCAATGTTAAGTCTTTTTGCAATCGGCATTGAGTAGCCGTATTCTGCACCGACGGTGTAGCTCATGCGGTCCCAGAGAGTTCCGCCCGGCACGCCGCCCATATATCCCTTTCCTCCGAACTCGAAGTCGTAGGTGAGCATCTGTGCGTTCAGTCCGATGTGGTGTCCCTGCAGCGGCTTCTCGGCAGCCTTTGCTCCGAAGTACTTTCGTACGCTGAGTCCGCCTCCGTAGATGCGCCAGTAGCGATGGTTCTTGTTATGGTTCCACCATCCGTACATCCAGTCTGCCGCTACCGTCCATCGCTTTCCGAGCGAAACCTCCACTCCGATGTTAGGCACGAGTAGGGCGTCGTATAGCATATTGGTCTTGATGGCGAAGTATGCGGGAGTGGTGGTGTCCACCTCAATGATTGGTTCCGGCTCAACCACAGTCTCTGTCTGCTTGGTGTCCTCCACCGGCTTCTCCACTATCTCCGGTTCCGGTGTCTCATACTTCTTTTGTATGGTGACGAGGATGGCGCTGGCGTTTCTTATGGATGGGAAGAACTTGTCGAGCATATAGTTCCATGTACGTCCGTAGTTCATGTCCATGAGTCGCTTCTTGCGGCTGTCCACGAGCGCTCCTTTTTTATTATATGTATATTCCGGAGTTTCGAGTAGCTGGTGTAGCACTTCCTTCTTGTGAGGCATATCTGATTGCTCCACGTAGTAAGCGAGCTTGTCCCATGGGTCAGACCATTCCTGACGTACGACGATGCTGTCCTGCAAGCTGATGCGCTGGCGCACATACTGCTCCATGTTGGCGCAGCGACGCTTGGCGAGCTTACGGTTGAACGCATTGCCACCTTCAGGTGATGCCGATCCGCAGAACGTCACCTTAGTAAGTTCGAGTGTGGTGTCGTTAGTGACTTCGTTAAGAAACTCTATAACATTGTTAAGGTTGGCTTCGTTGTCAGCGAATTTGGTGTCGAGAACGCTCGATGCCACCCTAAACCTGATACAGACTTTCTTCTTGTTGTTGTCTTGGGCTGATGCGGTCTGCATGGCGAGCGCCAAGAAGAAGAGTGCTATAAATCTTATCATATAGTAGTCTTGTATTAGTCAAGTTTTTAATTATTGTGTTTAGTTCTTTGTTTTGTGTGCTTCTTCGTCATTAAGTATAGTCGTAGCGTGCGGTGTGATTTATGTCACTCCGCTTAGTTTTCGGATGCAAATATAGTATAATGGATTTAATCGTGCAAGCTTTCTGCAAGAAAAAAACAGTTATTTTTGCTGTGTGGGAGAACAATGCTATCCAATATGGCAAAGTCTGCTGATGTCCTCGTCAAACGTGTCGCGGTTAATGGCACGCGTACGCATTGCCGACTTATAGTTATAGATGGTCTGCGTTGAATAGAAGAGCAGCGTGGCTATCTCCTGACTGTCCGTCACGCCCAGTCGCATAAGGGCATAAATGCGTGCTTCCGTGGTGAGCGAGTTAGGGGAGGGCAGCTCTATTTGGGCTTCAGGCATGAGCAAGGCGTTCAGCTCGTCCACGAAGCCGGGATATAGTTCGATGAATGCTCGGTCGAAACGTGTATAGAAGGTAGTGGCTTCCTCCTCGGCAAGTTTGTAGCTGTTGATGGTCTTGAGGAGGTCTGCTGCCTGATTTGCCTTTATCTTACGGCTGACGAGCTTGCGATATTCTATGAGTTTGCGTATATAGACGGCGCTGATGTCCATGAAAAGTCGCATATAAGTTTCGCGTCGGTGGTTGGTGGCAATGAGCTTTTCGTTCAGTTCGGTGAGCTGTCTGTTCTGGCTTCTTATTTCACGTCGGCTTCTTGCCAGCCACTTGTTCTGCTTGTATCCGAATATAGCCATTGCGAACAGTACGAGCGACATAAAGCTGACCACAGCCAGCACGCCCCTCACGATGCGCTCCTTATGCGCCAATGCCTCTTGGTTGGCAGTGGCGATGATGGGGAGGATGTTCGAAATCTCGAGCATTCGCAGGCGGTTGTTATAGAACTTTGCGTCCTCCATCGAGCAATAAATGTATCGTGCTGCATGGTCAGCGTATTTTGCATCCTTCTTATATAAATATGTGGAAAACTCCTGCAGCGCCAGATTTTCCTTCAACGGACACACCATATCAGATATGGCTGCTTCTATGATGTATTTCTCGTAGAGCTGCGTCTTGCCAATCTCGCGATAATAGCGTGCTATGCAGTATGCCGCCGAGGCGTGCACACGGCTGTTGACCGGGCTATGCATAAGGGCTGTGGTATACAGGCTCAGCACGTTCTTGCCCAAGGGATTCTGCATGAAGGCAAGTTCGGCGTTGAGATAAGCATGCAGGGCAGTATTGTCATTGCTGGTGGCGCTGACCGTCAGCTTCAGATAGTGATGCTTCTTCTTTTGCAGATCGTCCTTGAATTCCGACTTGTCGCAGAACGACTCCCAGTAATTATATAGCCACGTGAAGGTGTAATAATAGTATTGTCTGAGACGAGGCGGAACGCCCTCCTTGCCTATTTCGTTCAGAAGAGCTTCAGACTGGCTGTAGAGTCCACCCGTTGACAGCACGGCTGCACGGTTGATGCGGTTGAGCATGGTGAAGTAAGCGTCGTTGTCGCTCTGCGAGAGAGCCAGTCCACGGTCTGCGTAAACCAGCGCCGAGTCGTAACGATAGGTATAGTATTCGCGATAAATCTTGTCGAGAATGGCGAGTCGTGCCGTATTGTTGTCGGCAGTCCTAAGGCACAGCTTCAGCTGTTTCAGCTTTTCTTCCTTCTGTTTTGCATAAACGTCACGCTTCTCAATATAGCTGTCGAGAAGCTCCAGAAGGTGTCGTTCGTCCGTGATGTCCGTAGTAGCCAAAGTCTGTTTTGCCATAGCAGACACGGGCATAAGGATAAGAAGAATGTAAAGAAACAGTCGCATAACTATGGTTTATTGGGTTTAATGCTGCAAATTTAGCATTTATATCCGAAATAAAACCATCTACTTTGATAAAAAACTTTAAACCTACGAACTTTATGATTATTAGTAAGTTATGCTTTCATATATTCTCATTATCATCTACTTTGCGTTTACGCAGACATACATTCTGCCGATATAGCAAGTAATTTTGCAATCGAAAACAAAAACGCATCACACATATGAACCTTAAACTCAAAACATTCTCTTTTGCCCTTATGGCTTCAGCCTCAACGGGCGTGTATGCACAAACGCATACAGAAAACAATTCTGCCAACGATTCGGAGCAGCCTAAGAAGGAAGAACGCAACGTCATGCTCAACGCAGCTGACGCCAACAAGCCTCGCGAAATCCAGATTGGTCTGCCGAGTGAGGACGTCACCGTGTATGAGAACGGCTTGCCAGCCGTCTATTCTTCGTCCGTGCACAGGCTGTCTGCCCACTGGCGCAGCGACGCTTCGCTGAAAGGCACCGACCTTATGACGCCCTCAGAGAGTGCCATACGTACCGGTAACATCGCTTATGCCGTTTCGGCTTTCAGCGAGTTGGGCGAAAAGAAGTTCAGCGGAAAGCTCAACTATAAGGCCAATCACTTCGGCATGCAGAACTTCGACCTCAACCTTTCCGGCGGCATCGGCGACCGCTGGCTCTACACAGCCGGCATGTATCAGAACTTCGATCCGGGCAGCTTCAAGCTCCGCTTCACCGATTACGCCGACCGCACGCAGATTTATCACTTAGGTCTGACACGCATCCTCGGTGACGGCAAGGGAAGAATATCCTTATTATATAAGTATTCTAACAGCAAGAACCCTGGCAACTTTGCCAATGCCGCTCCCTTCATCTATGCCGGTGACGGCAGCATCAAGAAGCTGGCGGGCTTCGATCCCGGCCTCGATTCGTACGTTCAGCGTCAGGGATCGTTCCGGTATCTCAACACCAAGACCGGCAAGATGGAGACATGGAACATGACCGACGGCAATGACAATCATGCCAATGAGGTGGCATTGATAAGCCAGTATCAGTTTGACAATGGCTGGCTGTGGAAGCTCAACGCTAAATACATGAATGCTCCACGCGCCAATTACGTGGACTACGGCGGCAGCACCATCTCCGAGGTAAGCGAGGCGGACGGCTATCAGCTCTCCGACGGTTCGGCATACAGCGGCCTCATAGAAGGACGCCGCACGTGGCTCCACTTAGGTAAGGTGAGCAACGCCCTTCTGACCACAGAGGTGAGCAAGCAGATAGGCAGTCATAAGCTGATGATAGGCTTAAACGAATGGTATTACCATCTCAACTATTATTCTTCGTCATTCCAGTGGGCCGGCACCGTGGAGGCTTATCCTCGAACCCTCAGCCAGATGTACGTCAATCCGCTCGACCCCACGCAGACAGCCCGTCGCTCAGAGACGTTCGGCTATAACGAGCTTAGCCCTGAATATACCAAGGGTTCGGAGAACAAGCTGGCGCTCTACTTCACCGACGAATGGAGAGTCTCACCGAAGTTCAAGGTGTTCTATGGCGGTCGTCTGGAGTATTACCGCATGGCTGCCGACCAGATAGCCACATCACGCTTCAGCGGCTTCCATCTCGGCAACTACAACACTTACTCCACCGCTGCCGACGGTTCTGTCGTGGCTACCGAGCACAGCATCGCCCCAGCCAATGTCACCAAGAACAAGCTCAACTATGCTGCTACATTGCAGATGACATATAATGTCACCAACCAGTTTGGTCTTACAGCCGATGCTACCGTTGCCACCCGTTTCCCGCGCATCAGCGAGTATGCCGGAACCGGCCCTACAGAGGAGCAGTATAAGCGTGTGACCATCCCGTTGGTTCGTGGCGGAATATTCTACAGAAACAACTGGATTGATCTCTCATCAATGGTGACATACATATCGAAGAGCAACAACATCGACCAGCAGAATCTCACGAAACCCGGCACATCAGAGGGCAAGACGGTACTGCTCATCTATAACATCCAGACCTTGGGATGGACCACGTCAGCCGAGATTTCTCTGTTCAAGAACTTCCACATGCACGCCCTCTTCACTTATCAGAAGCCGGTGTATAAGAACTATAACGCCAGCGTGACGTTCAGCGACGGTCAGACCATGAGCGTCAATGCCAACAACAAGATAGTGAAGGAGATACCGCAGGTGCTCATCGAGCTGGATCCCAAGTATGACATCACCAAGAACCTCAACGCATGGCTCAGCTTCCGCTACTTCGGCAAGACCTACGCCAACCTTCAGGAGGCACTCTACTTTAACGGTCATTGGGAAACCTTCGGCGGCATCAACTGGAATGTAAACAAGAAACTCAGCCTCGGCGTGAGCGTCGTCAACTTCTTGAATGAGAAGGGAGCAAAGGGAACCATCAGCGGCTCGGAACTTATCACGAAGGAAGAGGCTGGCAAGTATGCCGGTAAGTATATGAGCGGCAATTACCTGCGCCCGTTCACAGTGGAGTTCAGCGCAGGCATCAAGTTCTGATGATGTGAGAAAGAGCAAGAATTATCTACCAATAATAAAAACCATACAACAATGAGAAAATCAATAATGCTGATTGCGGCAATGTGTATGACCTCGGTCATGACATTCGCCCAAAAGATCATCCGTGTGTCAACGGACAAGACTGACCTTGTGATGAAAGTTTCGCCGAAGGGCCGCCTCTATCAGGTTTATCTCGGCGACAAGATGCTTAATCCGTCTGACTATGACAACCTCAAGTGGGACGTGTATGCGGCTTCGGACGGATCCGTCAGCCAGCGCGGACATGAGGTGTATGCCACATCAGGCGCTGAGGAATACTTCGAGCCAGCCGTGGCAGTTACGCACGCCGACGGCAATATGACCACCTATCTGTATTATCAGTCGGCTGAGCAGAAGGCAGTGAAGGGTGGCACGGAGACCATAATCACCCTTCAGGACAAGGTCTATCCTCTGACCGTGAAGCTCCATTACGTGGCATACGCCAAGGAGAACGTCATAAAGGCTTGGAGCGAGATTTCACATAAGGAGAAGTCGCCCATCACATTGTGGCGCTACAGCTCGACGATGCTCTACTTTAACGCCAACAAGTATTTCCTCACCAATTATCACAGCGACTGGGCAAAGGAAGGACAGCCCGAGACCACGCAGCTGAGCAGCGGCAAGAAGATAATCGACACCAAGCTCGGCACACGCGCTGCCATGCACGCTGAACCCTTCTTCGAGCTTGGCTTCGACGAGCCAGCTAAGGAGAACGAGGGCAAGGTGATGCTCGGCACGATAGGATGGCCCGGCAACTTCCGCTTCACCTTCGAGGTGGACAACGTGGGTGCTCTGCGTGTTATTCCTGCCATCAATCCTTATGCTTCCGACTATAAGCTGAAGGCTGGCGAGGTGTTTACGACACCTGAATTTATCTTCGCCATGAGCGACAACGGTATGGGCGAGGCTTCGCGCAACCTGCATAACTGGGCACGCCAGTATCAGGTGAATATGGGTATGGACGATCGCCTCACTCTTCTTAACAACTGGGAGAACACGGGCTTCGACTTTAACCAGCAGAGCCTTGCCGAGTTGATGAAGGATGCCAAAGACCTGGGCGTGGATATGTTCTTGCTCGACGACGGATGGTTTGCCAATAAGTATCCTCGCAAGGACGACCATGCCGGACTGGGCGACTGGGACGCCACGAAGAGCAAGCTGCCAGAAGGCATACCAGGACTGGTGAGAGACGCAAAGAAGGCAGGAGTGAAGTTTGGTATATGGATTGAGCCGGAAATGGTCAATCCCAAGAGCGAACTCTTCGAGAAGCATCCCGACTGGGTGATTATGCAGCCACAGCGCGACACATATTATTATCGCAACCAGCTGGTGCTCGACATCTCTAATCCAAAGGTGCAGGACTATGTGTTCGGCATCGTGGACCGCATCATGACCGAGAATCCCGACGTGGCTTACTTTAAGTGGGACTGCAACAGCGTCATCACGAACATCTACTCGCCCTATCACAAGCAGAACCAGGGCAACTTCTACATCGACCACGTGCGTGGCATCTACAATGTGCTTACACGCATTCACAAGAAGTATCCGAAGCTGCCGATGATGCTCTGCTCAGGTGGTGGCGGCAGAATGGACTACGAGATGCTGAAGTACTTCACCGAGTTCTGGTGCTCGGACGACACCGACCCGTACGAGCGTCTCTACATCCAGTGGAGCCTGTCGAAGTTCTTCCCCGCCAAGACAATGGGTTCGCATGTGACAAACTGGAACAAGAACACGTCCGTGAAGTTCCGCACTGACGTCTGCAGCTCATGCAAGCTTGGCTTCGACATCGACCTCAAGTCGCTCTCTGCTGACGACTATAAGTTTGTGCAGCAGGCAGTAAAGAACTACAACAGCATGAAGCCTATGATTCTGGAGGGCGACCAGTATCGCCTTGTGTCGCCCTACGAGGGCAGCCATTGCGCCATCAATTATGTCAGCAAGGACAAGCAGCGTGCAGTGCTCTTCGCCTACGACCTGCATCCTCGCTATAAGGAGCCGCAGCACAACGTGAAGCTGCAGGGTCTGGACGCCAGCAAGACATACACCGTAAAGGAGACCAATCTGATGCCGGGCAAGCAGTCGGAGCTGGAGTGCGACGGCAAGCAGTATAGCGGCGACTATCTGATGAAGGTGGGCCTTAACGTGTTTACTGCGCAGGACGGCACCAGCCATGTGCTGACGCTGGAGTAAGCATCGCGTGCACAAAATGTAACGAGCCTTCGTACCAACTGGGACGAAGGCTCGTCTCGTTTGGGATAATACCTCCCAACTGGTAATAAATTCTGAATTTGAGGTATGGCTGTTATTTGGTAAAATGCTTAACTTTGCAGCGTGAAAGTTTTTTTGATAACCAAATAACAGCTATAAGATATGTATATAGAGAAGATAAAGACACCTGCCGACCTTAAGGGCATGGACATCGAGACACTTAACATTGTGGCTGACGAGACACGTCAGGCTGTGCTCAATCGTGTCAGCAAGCTTGGCGGACACGTGGGACCCAACCTTGGTTTCGTGGAGGCTACGGTGGCATTGCATTACGTCTTTGATGCACCGAAGGACAAGCTGGTGTTTGACGTCAGCCACCAGTGTTATCCGCATAAGGTGCTGACAGGACGTGCTGCCGGATTCCTCGGCAACGTGGACGACATGAACGCCATATCGGGATATTCGTCTCCGGCGGAGTGTCCTGAGTACGACAACTTTGAGGTGGGACATACCTCCACATCCATCAGCCTTGCCACGGGACTGCAGAAGGCACGCGACGTGAAGGGCACGAAGGAGAACATCATTGCCGTTATCGGCGACGGATCGTTGTCGGGCGGCGAGGCTTTCGAAGGACTTGACGAGGCGTCGGAGCTGGGCACGGGCATCATCATCGTGGTGAACGATAACGAGATGTCCATAGCCGAGAACCACGGAGGAATATACAAGAACCTTCGTGCGCTGCGCGAGAGCAACGGCATGTGCGAGCACAACTGGTTTAAGGCGTTGGGCTTCGACTATAAATACCTGGAGCAGGGCAACGACATCGCTAAGCTCATTGAGGTGTTCAGTAGCGTTAAGGACACTGACCGTCCCACCGTAGTGCATATCCATACGGAGAAGGGTCACGGTTATGCTCCCGCTGTGAAGAACAAGGAGGCATGGCATTGGGGACTGCCGTTCAATCTGGACGACGGTAGCCGACCGGTAAGAAATGCCGACGGAACCATGCCGGAGGTGAAGCCGTGCGAGACATATCAGGACCTCTTCAGCGACTGGATGCTCCGCGAGATGAAGCAGGACAAGACGCTCATCGCCGTGACAGCAGGAACGCCGACAGCAGCCGGCTTCACAGCAGACAAGCGCAAGGAGGCTGGCTCACAGCACATCGACATGGGCATAGCCGAGGAACAGGCTGTGGCTATGATTTCGGGAATGGCAAAGGGCGGACTTCACCCCGTCTGGTCCGTATACAGCACATTCTTGCAGCGCACATATGACCAGATAGCGCAGGACCTGTGCATCAACAGCAATCCGGCCGTCATCAACGTAGTGGGTGGCGGTGTCAACTCGATGAACGACATCACGCACATCTGCCTCTTCGACATTCCGATGCTCTGCAGCATCCCGGGCCTCGTGTATCTGGCTCCGACCACCTGCGAGGAATACTTCGCCATGATGCGTTGGGCTATACTTCAAGACCGGAAGCCGATAGCCATCCGCATGCCGAGCAACGGCGTGGTGCACACGACGGAGAAGGTGGACGAGGAATATGGCTATGAAGCCAAGTATAAGGTTATGCACAAGGGTTCTGAGGTGGCGATTATCGCAGCCGGATCGTTCTATCAGAAGGGCGAGAGCGTTATGCGAATGCTTGCCGACAAGGGCATAGACGCCACGCTCGTCAATCCTCGCTACCTTAACGAGGTGGACGCTGAGACGCTGGAAGCGCTGAAGGCCGACCATCAGCTGGTGGTGACGCTGGAAGACGGCAGCAAGGACGGCGGCTTCGGAGAGCGCATCGCTTCATATTACGGCACGTCGGACATGAAGGTGCTCGTGGGTGGAGTGAAGAAGGGACTGTATGACCGATACGACATGGAGCAGTTGCTTTCGGACAACCGTCTGCTGGACGAGCAGATTGTAGAGGACATAGCTCGAATTTTGAATTAGGAATTTTGAGTTAGGAGTTGAGAGAAGAAAAAGTTGGGAGTTGAGGGTTGAAAGTTGAAAGTTATGATTACCTTTGTCTGGCAATATCGTTGATAGAAGAAGCAGCATATCATAACTCTCAACTTTCAACCATCAACTCTCAATTCATATATATGGCATTATCCAACATAGAGAAACATTATAACAAGCATCCTGAAGACCTTCGTTTGCAGCGCAGACACGGCATCGTGGAGTTTGAAACCACGATGCATCACTTGCGCCGCTTCATCCATCCCGACTCGTTCCTGCTCGACATCGGAGCAGGAACCGGTCGCTATACCTCTGCGCTCATGGCTGAAGGCTATAGGGTGAAGGCAGTAGAGCTGGTGCGCCGCAACATTGAAGTGTTCCTCAAACGCGAGCCGGGAGCCGACGTGGTGCAGGGCGACGCACGCGACATGCCGTTCCTGCCCACGGCAACGGCAGACGTGACGCTGCTGCTCGGTCCGCTCTATCATCTCATCGGCGACGAGGAGAAGCTCAAGGCGCTTAACGAAGCAAAGCGTGTGACCAAACCCGGCGGACTGATTTTCGTGGCTTATCTCATGAACGAATACAGCATTCTCTCGTATTGCTTCGACGAAGACCGCATAGGCGGACTGCTGGAGCGTGGAGCCGTGGACAAGAACTTCCACATACAGGCATCGGCAGACGAGCTGTACGACTATGTGCGCCTGGACGACATCAACCGTCTGGACGAAAGTGCAGGGCTGGAACGCGTCACCATCTTCTCGCCCGACGGAGCGTCCGACTATATGCGCACCCGACTCAACCGCATGAGTGACGAGACGTTCGCACACTTCATAGAGTACCAGAAGATCATCTCGGAGCGTCAGGACCTGATAGGAGCCGGCAGTCATGTGGTGGACGTGGTCAGGGTTCCCTTATAATATATAATGTAGGCAGACAAGGCAATGAAGAAAGCAATAGTAATGGGAGCCACGTCCGGCATCGGTCTGGAGGTGGCGCGTCTCCTTGCGGAGCGAGGATATAAGGTGGGCGTGGCAGGACGACGTGTGGAGCGCCTTGCAGAGGCTGTGCATAAGACGGACGGCATCGTGGCGTACCGTCAGATTGACGTTAACGACGAGGCGGCGCCGGAGCAACTGAACGACCTTATAGCAGAGCTTGGCGGCATCGACCTCTATTTCCATAGTTCGGGAATAGGGTGGGAGAACGTCGGGCTTGACGTAGAGCGAGAGATGAAGACCGTCGAAACAAATGGCGTCGGCTTCACCCGTATGGTTACGGCGGCGTACAGATGGTTTGCGGACAACAACGTGAGAGGCCATATAGCCTGCATCACCTCCATTGCCCGCACGCGCGGACTGGGAGCAGCGCCGGCTTATTCTGCCACGAAGCGCTTCCAGTCGCATTATCTTGAGTGTCTTTCGCAGCAGTCGCGCATGCGCCGCCTCGGCATCCGCATCACCGACATCCGCCCCGGCTTCGTTGCCACCGACCTGATAGCCGGCAGCAACTTCCCCTTGCAGCTGTCAGCAGAACGCGTGGCAGAAAGCATCGTCAAGGCAGTGTTGCGAGGCAAGGAGACAGTAACAATAGACTGGCGCTACCGTCTGCTTGTTGCAGCATGGGCAATGATACCACGCTGGCTGTGGACAAGATTGCGGTTTGTGAAGTGAAGAATTCTTAAATCTAAATAATATGAAAAGAGTTTTATCAGATTTCTTATTGTTAACAGCATTCCTTACGCTATGCTTGACAGCTTCGGCAAAGCCGCGTTCTTTCAAGCAGGCGCAATCAATAGCAGAACGTCAAGCCCAAAAGCTTGGCATCGTAATTGACCAGTCGTTCTTAGCCAAAGCCCCAAGGCTGAACGGCGTAACCGATGACAACACGTCCAAACCTTACTTTGTCTTCCCCAACGGTGAGGAGAAAGGCTTTACTGTGGTTTCGGGTGACGACCGTTTCCCTGAAATCGTCGGCTACTCGGACCGCGGCACATATTCCGAAGACAAGTTGCCGGAAGGATATGTGGATTTCCTTCAGCAGTACAAGGAGATGGTGGAGGCAGTGGAGAAAGGCGACAACTCAGCCCTCAAGACCATAGCAGAAGCCAGACAGATGCGCACGGAAGACACCAAGAGCGCAGCGGTGGCACCCTTGCTTGGCAATATACAATGGGGGCAGGACGAACCTTTTAACAGAATGTGTCCTCTATATAACGAAAAATATCGTTCTGTGACTGGCTGTACAGCCACAGCCATGGCTCAGATTTTGGCATACTGGAAATACCCCGAGGTGCTGAAATCGGACATTGATTCGTATGAAACAGAAACATATAATCTGTGGATTCCAACCATATATGCGGATGAACAAACGAATTATGACTGGGACAACATGCTCGACTCTTACCATGACGGTAACTATACTGACGAGCAGGCTGACGCTGTGGCAAAGCTTATGTATCATTGCGGTGCGGCGGTGCAGATGGATTATGGTCCGGTTTCGGGCTCCTACTCTAATATTTCCGTTTTTGTTAATAATTTCGGATATGATGCCGATCTTATCAAGTACATTTATCGTTCCTCTTTTACCGTAAAGGAATGGAGCGCAATAATAGACAATGAGCTTCTGAATAAGCGTCCTATAATGTATTCGGGAGCTTCGTCCGGTGGTGGTCATGCGTTTGTTTGTGACGGTGCGGACGGAAACGGACTTTATCATATTAATTGGGGATGGAACGGCTATCAAGACGGATACTTTGATATTACCATACTCAACCCGGAAAAGGGTGGCACCGGTTCAGGTACGGCAGCTGATGGCTATAACCGTAACGGTCGTATGATTATCGGCATTCAGCCTGATAATGGCGTATATGACGAGCCTATCGTTAGTGTTCCAAGTGTTTATTCCTTTGTCACGAAGGAGTCTCGTAGCACTGAAATTCTTAAGGGGACACGTGATGACGTTAATGGCAAGTTTAGCATTGCCCTTAGCGATATTTTCTTCAATAACTCTGATGAGGATATCAATGGATATGTTTCTTATGGAATATTGAATGAAGACGGTTCGTATACGCCGATAGTTGGTGGTTCTGAAGTGAACTTGCTGGCTTATGACGAAGTGGCGGAAATCTATTATAATCATAAATGTTCATTTGACAGTATTGATTATGCTTTTCCCGTAGGAACTTACAACATATTCCCATTGTTTAGTGAGGACAGCGTGACATGGCGTAGATGTCCGGATGACCCTAATAGTGTTTATAAACAGCGAGTTGTTGAGGTAACTGATACAACATTGCAAGTGACAGAGACTCCGCTTACCGCTGAGATTGAAAACACTGAAGAAGCGATTTACTCTTATCCCACAGATTTCGCTATAACATTGACAAACAGAAGTCAGGAAGACTTTAATGGTTTTGTTTGTGCGTATGCGTCGGATAAGGAGGATGAATACGGAGCTATGCTTGCGGCTCAGTATGTCTCGCTTCCTGCCCATTCTTCAAGAGTCATACCGTTAACGATGACAATTCCTCTGAACTTCTCGTATATAAGAGTTGTTGAGAATAGTAGTGACAATACGATAAGTAGCATTCGGCACTTTGACATCGATATGCCTGTTAAGCCTTCTATATCTCTTGTAAGTGTGGAGTCAAATGCAGAGCCTGGTCTTTATGAGACAGAAAAGGCTTATGATGATGGCAGACTTGTGAAGATGCCAAAGACAAGAGAAGGCATAGCCAAGTTCAGATTCGGTCTGAAGAATGACGGTGGAAGAACCACGCTAGACTATGCTGTATATTTCAAGAACACCGAAACAAATGAGGGCTATTATAGAATGCATTATAATGTGAAGACTCTTGGCGACGGTCATATCACTTATATAAACGATTCTATTTCAGCAAATCAATTATATGGAAGATGTGCAGTTGCTACTGTCTGTACTCTTGGCAGTAACGGTTCGTACTATCTGTTACCGAACTCACTTCCGGATTGGACGCTTCCGTATGTTGACGACCCGGAAGGTGGTGTGACATATAATGGTTGCTACACAGCCGTCTATATCGGTGACAACGAAACTGGTGTCGGCGGTGTGGACGTTGAGAGCGGCATACATGTGATTGGCGGAAAGGGAGAGATTGTCCTGAAGTCAGGCAAGACATGCGTCATCCCCGTCTACTCAGCAGGAGGCATGAAGGTCTGCGAAGTGAATGTTGCGGAGAATACGGCGCAGCGTGTGGCTGTCAAGCCGGGATTATACATCGTGAAGAATCAGAAAGTGATTGTTCAGTAACGGAATGTAAGCATAAACAATAATGTGCCACTTCGAGTAAGAAGACCCGGAGTGGCACCTTTGTCTTTATAAACAAACATGTTGTTTTGATGATTAGATGTTCAGGCTGACGTAAGCACGGTCGTCGAAGCTGAGGTTGCCCTCCACTAATCCCTTGGTGGCAACGAAGTCTGTGATGATGCGGGTGCGCCCACCATCCACACTTCCTTCCTCCTCTCGCTTTATACAATGGCAGAAGCCGTGAGGCGTAATGACAATGCCGTCCTCACAGTCAGCAGCAGTATGCTTGCCGCAAATGAATTGTTCAGTTATGGTCATAGAGTCGTATTTTTCTATTGCGAAATTACTGTTATTTTCCTAAAACATAGGCAAAACTGAGATTAAATCTTCCTAAAACATAGGCAAAGCTGAGGTGAAACTTTCCTAAAGCATAGGCAAGAGCAATGTAAAGCTTCGCTTAATAGTATGTTTAATCCGTTAATACTTACTTGAAATGCACCCTAAAATTTGCAGGATTGATAATAAAATAGTAGCTTTGCTGTACGGAATTTAAAGACAGATGATTATGAAGTACTTAGACCCAAAGGCAGATATCACGTTTAAGAAGATATTTGGCAATCATCCAGAGCGACTGATTAGTCTTCTGAATGCACTCTTGCCACTTAGCGAAGAAGAGCAAATACATGAGATAGAGTATTTGCCTACAGAACTTGTGCCCGAACTTGAAGGCCACAAGAACACCATTGTGGACGTACTTTGCACAGATTCCAGAGGAAGGAAATTCTGCGTGGAAATGCAGATGGAGTGGTCTAAAGCTTTCAAGCAGAGAGTTTTGTTCAATGCATCCAAACTCTATGTCAGTCAAGCGATAAAGGGAGAAAAATACTGTGCTTTGCAACCCGTATATTCCCTCAACCTTGTGAATGATATTTTCGAGCGCAATACTCCTGATTTCATTCATAATTATCGCATTGTGCATGACAAGGACAGTAATAAGGTAATAGAAGGCTTGCATTTTACCTTCATAGAACTTCCTAAATTCACTCCCCATTCTGTCAGTGACAAGCGTATGATGGTGCTGTGGCTCAGATTCCTGACAGAGATAAATGCCAATACAAAAGAAATCCCAGCTGAACTTCTTAATAACCCTGAAATTGGAAAAGCAGTAGAAGACTTGAAGATTTCCGGCTTTACAGATGCAGAACTCAGAGCTTACGATAAGTTCTGGGATTCGGTAAGCGTAGAGAAAACTCTCCAGTATGATAGTTTCCAAGAAGGTATGGCACAGAGGAGTCTTGAAATTGCCAAGAAGATGCTTGCTAAGGGTATGGATGAAGTGATGGTAAGGGAAGTGACAGGGCTCTCTGCAGACCTGATACAGCATCTGAAAGCGGAAATGTAAACACTGCATCCCTATAGTTGTTCCAGACTGATAGTCTGTCATGTCAGCTATGCAAATATTGTATCGAACGGTGTGCCGTCCGAATTAGGAGTTTTGAGTTCTTGCTTAGGCAAGCGGCAGAGCCGAGTGGTGGATTAGGAATTATTCTCGGCTTCGCCTGCGATTTTGAATTATTCAATTTCAAAGATAGCATAAATAAACGGCATAATCCGCATCTTTTCCGTAAAGATGAAGTCTATACACTGCATAATTCCGGTAAAAGATGCAGTCTATACACTGCACCCCCTATTGTTTCTCCGATAAAAGTTCGTTTCCTATCCCAACACCAAAGAAAAGCGCAGGCCAAGAGCATCGGCAATGCGCAAGAAAGTGGAAAGCTGCATATCCGTCTGTCCCTTCTCGAGTGAAGATATATACTCGCGTTTCTTTCCTATCTTTTCAGCCAATGCTTTCTGTGTTACATTCTGGCGTTTGCGTTCGTCTTTAAGAAGCTCGGCATAATACCAAGCTTTGGCTTTTGCCTCAAACTCCTTACGTTCTGCGCTGTTTTCGTCACCGTATCTTTCTTGTAGATGGTTGTCAAAAGTTTTGAGACCAGCAAGTTTGTTTTTGTCAAGTTTCAACATATTTATTAAGTTATCTTCTATGTCGTAAAGTTAATTAATTTGTTACATACAACCAAATAAAAGTAATGTATTTATTAACCTGAGTTCGGGATAAGCGACAGTCGTTTTTCTTGCTATGCCAGA
>ERZ1031020.52-NODE-52-length-77133-cov-34.791977_pt1 | contig 77133 bp, 76 predicted proteins | sample MGYA00517109_ERZ1031020 | MGnify/ENA primary metagenome ERZ1031020 (study PRJEB33719, sample SAMN04261270) | wastewater metagenome | biome: rural village; feature: human; material: feces | host: Homo sapiens | place: El Salvador | collected 2013-01-07 ... | reverse complement strand
ATGGTATGGCATGGGGTGTTCAGCAGGGCATTCTTCCTAGAGCCACCTATCAGAAGGCGATGGATAAGGCATGGAAGGCGCTTGCAGCATCCGTTCACGAGGATGGCTTCATCGGCTATAACCAGGGCACAGGAAAGGATCCTGCTGCCGGTCAGCCTGTCACCTTCACCTCAGTTCCCGACTTCGAGGACTACGGCACAGGCTGCCTCCTGCTTGGTGCTGCAGAGTATTACAAGCTTTTAAAGGTAAAAAAGTAAAAAGGTAAAAAAACAAATCATGAAGAAATATATCTGGCTGATGGCTTGCTTAGTGGCGTTTTCGCCACTAAGCGCCAACGCCGCAAAGAAACAGAAGAAAGCCAGGAAGCCGCAAGCCGAGCTTTGGCCTGATGGCACAAAGATGGATGCCTGGTTCAGCAACGCCCAGAAGGTGAACATAGATACCCTGGGCAAGAAATACATCCTCACCGACTATGGCGTAAAGACGGATAGTACCCTGATTCAGACCCAGGCCATCCAGGCGGTCATCGACCGTGCAGCCAAGGATGGCGGCGGTGTCATCGTGGTTCCTGCCGGAACCTATCAGAGCGGTGCCCTCTTCTTCAAGCCAAAGACCCACCTTTATGTTTCGGAAGGCGGAAAACTGAAAGGCAGCGACCGCATCGCCAACTTCCCGGTAATGGAAACCCGCATTGAGGGCGAAACCTGCAAATACTTCTCTGCCTTCATCAATGCCGACAAATGCAACGGCTTCACCATCGCAGGCCGGGCACCATCGACGGCAATGGTTATCACTATTGGGAGGAGTTCTGGATTCGTCGCACCTGGAACCGCCAGTGTACCAACAAGGATGCACAGCGCCCTCGCCTCGTCTATATCAGCAACTCAAGTAACGTAACCTTGCAGGATGTTCACATCCAGAACAGTCCGTTCTGGACCAACCACATATACCGTTGCGACCACGTCCGTTTCCTGAATTGTACCATCTTCGCCCCTACTTCCGGCATGAAGGCACCAAGCAGCGATGCCATCGATATTGATGTCTGCCACGATGTCCTGGTAGATGGCTGTGAGATGAGTGTCAACGATGATGCCATCGCCATCAAGGGCGGTAAGGGAACCTGGGCTGATCAGGCACCGGAGAATGGTCCTGTATATAACGTGCTCATCCAGAACTGCCATTATGGAACCGTGCATGGCTGCCTGACTCTTGGCAGCGAAAGCGTGAAAGACCGCAATATCGTGCTCCGCAACATCAAGGTGGATAAGGCACAGCGCGTGCTCTGGCTGAAGATGCGCCCTGATACTCCACAGCATTATGAGTATGTAACAGTGGATAACATCCAGGGCACCACCGGCAGTTTCCTCGTCATCCGTCCATGGACCCAATTCTTCAAGCCTGGTGACCGCAAGGACATGCCATTGAGCCAGTGCAACAACATCACGATGAAGAACATCCAGATGGATTGTGACAACTTCTTTGATGTTGGAAAGAGCGATAAATACCGCCTGGTAGATTTCACCTTCCAGGATATCACCTGCACCGACAAGAAGATGGCATTCGATGCCAGCCTTATCGAGAACACCATAGCGAAGAAAGTGAATATCACCCCTCGCGAAAAGAGCAACGGATTGAAGACCACCGGCGATGCCGATGGGTTGAAATAACACATACATTTTATAGAAAGTAATACAGAATTGAGTACTGAAACGAGCTTTATTTGCAAGAATAAGGCTCGTTTTGTTTTTTTATATCCCTCCTTACTTCTTTTTATCTCTTAAAATTAGGCATTTCCAAATATTTTGCTTAATTTTGCCTGCAAAATAATTTTGAGTTAGAAAATGATTGATATAAAAGGTATAACCAAGAGCTTCGGCTCCCTGCAGGTGCTTAAGGGCATCGACCTGCATATTGACAAGGGCGAGGTGGTAAGTATCGTCGGACCTAGTGGTGCCGGCAAGACCACTCTTCTCCAGATTATCGGTACCCTCGACAAGCCAGATAGTGGCAGCATAGAGGTGGACGGCATTGATGTGCGCAGCCTCAGCACCAAGAAGCTGAGCGATTTCCGCAACCAGCATCTCGGTTTCGTCTTCCAGTTCCATCAGCTTCTCCCAGAGTTCACCGCCCTGGAGAACATCATGATTCCTGCCTTCATCGCCGGAAATGGCAGAAAGGAAGCCAAGGAACGTGCCGAGGAGTTATTGGAATTCATGGGCTTGAGCGATAGAGCCAGCCACAAACCTGCCGAGTTGTCAGGTGGTGAGAAACAGCGTGTAGCCGTGGCAAGAGCCTTAGTCAACAATCCAGCCGTCATCCTTGCCGATGAGCCATCAGGAAGTCTCGACTCCAAGAACAAGGCAGAGCTTCACCAGCTCTTCTTCGATCTGAGAGACAAGTTCGGCCAGACTTTCGTCATCGTTACCCACGATGAGGGTCTTGCGTCCATCACCGACCGCACCATCCATCTCAAGGATGGAATGATTGAGAAGACGGTAGAGGCAGGAGCTGCTGATAGCCAGGAAGAAACTGCTGATAACAATAAAGAAGTTTCTGCAGAAGAACCAGACTCATCCATAGATTGCATCTAAACGCCCTGTAAGGGCAAAAGCATTTTATATTCTCGAAAATAATATTATATGGCAAAAAAGATAAAACTCGGCGATTACAATCGCCTTCGCATCGTAAAGAAAGTAGATTTCGGTCTGTATCTCGATGGTGGAGATGAGGGAGAAATCCTTCTTCCATCCCGCTACGTTCCTGAAGACGCTGGCATCGGCGACGAGCTGGATGTCTTCATCTATCTCGATCAGGATGAGCGCCTCATCGCTACCACCGAAACCCCATTGGCTAAGGTTGGCGACTTCGCCTATCTCGAAGTGAAATGGGTCAACGAATACGGAGCCTTCCTGGGCTGGGGACTAATGAAGGACATCTTCTGCCCATTCCGCGAGCAGAAGAAGCGCATGGTGCTCGGCAACTCCTACATCGTGCATATCCACATCGACGAGGAGAGCTATCGCATCGTTGCCTCTGCCAAGATAGAGCGTTATCTCAACGAAGACCATCCTCACTACAAGCATGGCGATGAGGTGGATCTCCTCATCTGGCAGAAGACCGACCTCGGCTTCAAGGTTATCATCGACAACCAGTATCCGGGTCTGCTCTATCAGGATCAGATTTTCCAGTACATCCACACGGGTGACAAGATGAAGGGTTACATCGGAAGAGTTCGCCCTGACGGAAAGATAGACGTTACCCTGCAGAAGACCGGCATCCAGCAGACAGCCGATTTCGCCGAAACCCTCTACCAGTATCTCCTAGACAACGACGGCGAGTGCAACCTTGGCGACAAGAGCGAGGCCGATGACATCTACGAGCGTTTCCACGTGAGCAAGAAGGTTTACAAGCGTGCCATTGGCGACCTCTACAAGAAGCGCCTCATCACCGTAAGTCCGATGAGCATCCGATTGGCAGAATAAGGCAGATTAGAAGTATATATATAATAAGGTGGACATTGCTATTCCCAAAAAGCATTGTCCACCTTATTATATATTTTGCATGATGCATTATATTCTTTTTTATTCTTCTACAACAGCATCCAATATGCTCCGCAAATTACCTATCAGATAAAACGGAAGATTGATCAACGTAAACTCCTTGCCATGAATGGTCTTGACCTTATCTATAGAATAAGGCTTTGACCAGATACGGATGGCTATGTTTACATCAGAACTATCCATAAATACCTGGAGAGAACGGAGATGGGCATTGGTTCCACTCTTTACCTCTATCGGATAAAGCTTGGAGTTATGAGTAAAAATGAAATCAACCTCTGCACCATTATTCGGCTTTGCCCAAAACGAGCGATGCTGTCCCACCCTATCTTCCAAAGCCAATAACTCCTGAGCCGTTATTTGTTCTGCAATATGCCCACGCCAACTGTCCACCATATCGGTAGAGCCAATGATTTCCTTTCTGATTCCCGCCTGATAGTTCACCAATCCCGTATCAAACCAGATGAGTTTTGGCATTCGTTTGGTCTCAGGAATAATCGGCAACTGGGTAGAAGATACAGGGTAAACTAGCTCCAGAAGCATAGCCTTCTCCAACAATCTAAATGCCTCGCCCACCTCTCTTGACTTATAGCCAGAATTGGCAAAGTTACCTAACGTAATGGTCTCACCCGAAAAAGCCCAACCATAGGAGAGGATGAATCTCACTACGTCTGTCAACTTATTACCTCTGACGTATTTTTCAGAATCATCCTTATAGGCTTGCACCAGAGTTTCATAAACATCTTCGATACCAATGACATCTTGGGTTTCAGCATACTGCTGCACAGCTTCAGGCATCCCTCCCACAATGGTATATTGATTGAAAAGATGCATCAACTGTTCATGGAAGGCAACCGTATATTCTGCCTTCTGCGAGAGTACGGCAAGCAGATTATACTTGCCGATAGCCCCCAGGAACTCAGAAAACGAACAAGGTCGCAAAGCCAGATACTGTACTCTTCCCACAGGGAAACTGACTTTAACATCCACCAGATTCTCCAACAGACTGCCAGCTGCAATAACATACAAATCAGGTCTCTGTTCATAGAAATACCTAAGAAGTGCTATGGTTTTAGGAGAATTCTGAATCTCGTCGATGAAAACAAGGGTAGTTCCTTCTTTCTTAACCTTACCGACACTGGCATACAGCATATTCACCAGGTCGTCTAAAGGAATCTCCATCTCGAACAACTTGGCATTCTCATTTCTTTCCAGATTGAAATATAGATAATTATCAAACTGAGAGCCAAACTCATTGACCACAGTTGTCTTGCCAACCTGTCGAGCTCCTCTCAGGATAAGAGGCTTATGCTTTTTGTCTTGCTTCCAAGCCTCCAGTTTACTGATGATATTACGTCTAAACATACGCATTTGTTTCAAATCAGGGGCAAAGATACTACTTTTTTGTCGCAAATCAGCGGCAACAGCGTTAAAGTTTGTTGTAAATCAGGGACAACTAGGCATATCATTTAAAAAGGTGGCGCATCAAATGAGATGCGTCACCTTTATTTTCTTATACGGTTTACCGCCCAAACCAAGGGCAGCCATCGTATGATCCTTGATAATCAACTCGCCTTTCTGCAAACCAGCAATCGCCGACTTGATTTCCTGGAAGTCTTTACCCGACACACCAAAGAGATCCTTGATGATACTGTCAGAAATCGTCTGCTGCTTCATGATGAGCGGATACTGCGCATTGGCATAGAAATCGAAGAACTTACTCTTGTAACTATCCATATTTTGAGTGGCAAAGATGATGCTCAAGCCCTTGTTTCTACCCACAGCTATCAGATTGCGAAGCGGCTGATTATCAAAGTCCAGCATATAGTGAGCCTCATCGATAATCGTGAAGTGGCGAATCTGTACATAATCTTCATTCACAGCCTGCTTCGGCAACTGCTCATAGATATTATTGAGCTTAGAAATGATGAAATACACGATAGCCCTGGCTATCGGACCATCTTTCGGGAAAGCATCCATCTTCACGATAAAACACTCATCTACCAGATTCACCTTATCTTCAGAAGCAAACAGATGATTGCGAATCAACTGCTTCAAAACCGAAGTGATGCTGTCATCCTTATCCGGATTCTGCATTCTCTGCTGATATTTCATCAGCATCAGCTCAAAAGTGATAGGCTTGCCTGCTGTCTGCTTATAAGCCTCAACAATGGCTTCACTCAGTCGATTACTCATGGATGCGCTCACCGTTGCACGATCTACAGCACAGAGAGCACCAGCCATCTCCGTGGAATAGAGATTGATTTCATTGATGGTCCTGCCCGTAAAATCCTTGAACGGCGTAAAAGGCAATGGCGCAACTACAGGATCGAGAATGCAAGTTCTATCTACATCGAAGTGAACAAGCCAGCTGGCATTCGACGGGTCTGAGAATTCACCCTTATAATCGAACAAAAGGAAGTTGACGGGATAAGGCGTTTCCGTGGAGAGATTACGAAACTGCTGAATCAACACAGCCAGCAGATTAGTCTTACCCGACCCCGTGGTACCAGCCACCAAAATCTGCGCATTCGATACCGAACGTCCGTTGATATTCAGTTTCGCTTCCATATCCTCTGCATACTCGCCTATCAGCAACTCCAGGGCAGGAATGCCACTTCCGCCATGTCGCCTGTCACTTGCAGCAAAGAGGAAAGCATTCAGATTCTCATCTTCCGAAAGATAAGCGATACCCCGATAGATTTCCTTCGCCACGATGCGACCCACGATACTGGCATTCTGCCAATCCACCTCACAATCTCTATATCTCAACTTCAACAAAGCCGAAAAAAGCGACTTTTTATTGTCCTTGGTAAAGAAACTAGGCATGATGCGCTGAGAAGATTTCGACAATCCGATATCTCCCAAACCATCCACACTTCTCTTCTCCGTTAAGCTCAAACTGGCTATCAGGCAGATTCGCATCACCTTATTCAGGGTTAGCATGGCATCCCTCTCCCCTTCCACTTGCCGCGAAAGGTTCAAACGCTTCTCCAGTTTCTCCTTCAAAGGCATGATGGCTTCTACCATACCTTCTGCCTGTCGTATATTCTCTAATGCTACTTCCATATTTATATTGCTCCGTCAATATGAAACATTATTCATTACACATTACTCCAAAGTATCCTTCCTCCACGTGGGTGCTCTGACTTTCCACATCTCTTACCAGTGTATAAGAACGGGAGAGGAATGGTTCCAGCTTCATGTAATCCTTATCCTTTCTGATTTCCGAAGTGGTGCAGAGCAGGATGGTTTGCTCGGCAAGTCCCGGGAAGTATTCTTCCATCAGCACATCACGGCTCTCCTCATCCAATACGCCCATCACGGTGTCTATCATCACAGGTGGATTATAGTCGCCCAGATTTCGAAGCACTTTCAGCAACACCTGGATAAAGATTTGCTTGGATGCTGCATTCAGTTGGTTGAGTGAGATTTCATTTCCTGCCTTGTGATAGAGACGGATGGTGAAATTCTCCATACTGTCTGATAGCTCCACCTTGGCGATGCAGCCCTTGTAGGAAATGAGGAGTTTGTTGAGTTGCTCCTTCATATCCTCCTCAATCTTTTCCTTCTTGCGCTTGAGCAGAGTGTCGGCAACATCCTCAAAGAAAGGCTTCAGTTTCACCAGCATGTCATATTTCACATCTGGTTCCTGCTGTATCTGCACATCAAACTGGTGAATCTTCCGCTCCAGTTTCTCAATGCTCATCTTTCTGTCATCCGCCTCCTTCTTCAAGATTTCGAGTTCACGGCTAGCCTCCTCGTATGCCTTGATGATTTCGGTATTGCCGCTTACCATGCTACGACGGAGCAGAGCAATCTGACTCTGCTGATTATCATAGTTCTCCAACCGCTTTTCCAAATCATAACGACTGTCATTAAGGGCGATAAACTCATTCACAGCATTGGCAGCCAGCAGATTCTTGAGCACATCAAACTCGCTTTCATCCAGGAAAGCATAATCGTCCTTGCGCTGCAAAGCTTCCTGCTGACTCTTCAGGTAAGCCACCACATCGTCATCCTCCACGGAATCCGGGCAGAGGCACTTCGATTTCAGATAACCAAGAATCTTGGTAGTTACCTCACGCATCTGCTCCGGGGAAAGCACCCCTTCACGTTCCTGCTTCAAGGCTTCTTTCTGTCGGATGATGTCATTCACCTCGTTTGTGATTCCCTGTGCAAGTTTCGGAAAGAACACGTTGATTTCCAAGGTCTCCACCACTTGTTTCAACTGAGCATTATATCGCTTTGACAACTCCTGCGTATCCTTCACGCAGGCCTCCAGATCCTGAATCTTTCGTGCAGTCTCGGCAGAATCCTTGGCACCTTCCTTGGCGGCATCATATTCAGCCTGAATAGAAACCAGATATTTGTACTTATCATCCTGATGCTTGGTATTCTCCTCCTGCAAAGCCACCAGTTGGTTGCGCTGTTCACAAAGCCCATTATATTCTTCTGCCTCCTTCTGCGCCTCCAGTCTCCTTGCCGCCCATTCCTGCTGCTGATGCTCGGCAGCATTTTTCAATTGCAGATACTTGTTGAATCCCATCACATTCTGGATATTATCCTTGATGATTTGGGCAAAGACATTCTCCTTCAAGAGCTCGCTCGACTGCATGGCATCAAACAGGAAATACTTGCTGAGTTCCTGCGGCAGGTTTGCCTTGATAATCTTATTCACCTGCTGCTCGTTGATGGCACGCTGCTGCGGAGGCGTAGCCGTGCCATAGGAGAAAGGCGTGCCATCCATATTGAGCAGCACATTCTCCACAGGCTTGTTGGCAGGATTAAGCTTATAAGTGCGACGCAGCAGATACTGCTGCTTACGTCCGAGCACCATACCTTCGAAAGAGAGTTCGAGCACGATGGTAGGCTCCACCTTTCCCAAGGCACCATTGTTCAGGAGTTCCTGAAAATGCGCCTTGTTCTGAATCTTGAGTCCATAAAGAGCCCCACAGATAGCCTCGAACAGCGTGGTCTTACCACCACCGTTCATACCACCTATCAAGATGATGGGCTGATCGGGGTTCACCGACAAATCCAAGTCAAGACTCAGATAAGTCTTATAGTTCTTGATTTTGATTCTCTTGATAATCATAATCTATTCTTCACCCTTCGTTCTTCATTCTTGGTTCTTTACTTGATCTGAGAAATCGCCTCGGCGATAATCTTCTCAGTATCCTCGTCATTCATTTCTATCTTATCCACCTTGGCTGCATGATATTTGCGCAGGATTTCCTCGCTCATCCAGTCGAAGTCAATCTCATGCTTCTCGCATAGCGTCCTAATCAGATCGAGGTCTTCCTTTCGGATGCCATAGTGCAAGAACTTTCCGTCCAAACCTTTTGCCATAGTTTTTAATCTTTCTTTTTAAAATAAGAAAGAAAATCTTTCATTTCTTCTCTTATATCTATAATCTTCAGCTCTCCGCCAGGAACAGTTCCTTTTGAATAATATTCTTTCACTTTCAAATAAGAGCTTATAGCATCATCTAAAAGTTCAAGAGAATAATCAAAATCAGAGTTTGACTCATACGCCAAAAATCGTTTATCTTCAAGTTTTTTTTCGAAAGTTGTAACAACTTCATATTCCTCAGCAGTTTCATACTTTCTCATAATTTCTATTGCTTTCGGAAAGATTGCCTTTGTCATGTACAATGGATTAAAACCACCCATGGAGCCTCTTTGTCCACAAGCATATATATCTTTTGTTTTTGTACCAACAGAATCTCTTAATACAAAATAGCAACTAGAGTTTCCCCAATCATAAGAGATGCTGCCTTCACGTAGTTCCCAACCATTCAAAACAATACCCTGTTTCATTTGGCTATCTAATATAGAAATCGAATATTTTCCATTACCATTCCATCCTTGTGTTGAAACAATGTTACATATGTAATCATAGTTTTGTTGGTCATCATCAATTGAAAGTTCATTTATTTGAAAAGACAAGCCATTCATCTTAACGCCTAATATTCCATTATCGTCCATAATTCCTTATTTTATTAATCCTTATATTTATCTGGGAAAAAAGCATCCCAACCTGTTAAATCTGTAGTATTCTCTATTGGCAACGAAGAATAATACCAGTTATCATCCGATTGCTGATGTATAATAATACCACCTTTCAGATGCTTATCTTTATTCTCTTCACTCGCCATATAATCGATGAGGGCATTATGCTTCTCTTGACCATTCTCATCACTTCCAACTCCCTTTGTATCAAAAAGAAAAATTTGACCATTCTTCATACGAATCACATAATCAACATAAAAGAGAGATTTCTCGCCCGTCTTTTTGGTATAAGGAATCGCATAATGCTGTCTTCCCTCATCACCATTCTTATACCACCAATCAATGCTATCAGCGTATTCTTCCAAGAACGCCTCGAAATCACGCTCTTGGAACGAATCATCATTAAACTGCATATATGGCAGCATGGCATGATTCTTTCTTGCATCGTTCTCGGTATAAGTGGTTTCATTATACTCTCGTATCTCTGGCACATTCCAAGTATATTGCTTGAAAGAACGTTCCTTGCGTTTCTTTTTGCGCTCGCTGATAATCTTGGTATATTTGGCAACTGCCCGATTGATGATGGCAGCAAACTTGCCCTTGTTTCTGTTATACAAGATTATACTTGGCACGTCTGTTTCGAAGATACCTAAGTACTCACCCATCAATTCATCCATGTTACCATGAAGTACTTTGACGGCTCCCTTTTCATAACCAGCCAGCAAATCTTTATAGAATTTATCTAATGCCACACTCAACTCATACTGATTCCTGGTGAAAGAAATACGCTTGTTTTCATCAACCATAGTAGTTCCCATTTCACCAGTAATCTCAACATCACGGAGTATATTCACCTTAATAGTATGTTTGTCAAAACAGATACTGTCGATACGCTCAGCTTGCTTCCTGTTTTTATCAACATCTATCATAAAGCCACCATTATCAGAACCAGCTTTATCTTCATTATCATCATCAGCAAATGGATCAGAATCAAAGAAGCTCAACTGAATAGGTTGTTTAAACCAAGCATTATTGAACGTCTCCACCAACAACGGATAAAAATCAGGACCTAAACGATTGCGGTCAGCACTGAGATACTGACTATAAGTAGAAGTTAAAGCCACATTGTTCAGATGTTCACGACGATAAGACAACAATGCTTTGGTGATATAACTCATGTCATCAGCAACTATCTCTATGCGATCACGACTTAAATTGGTATATACCCAACCATGATTCAAGATACCATCCGTATAATAATGTTGTTCTGGCATTCTCATGATTCGTCCTACCGTTTGTGTACCAAACTCCGTGCTTTTGATGTCTCGGAAAATCAGGAGAACAGCAGCACGAGGACAATCCCATCCCAAGGCGATGGCTTGCTTGAAGAGCAAGACATCAGTAAGATTATAGTTTTTCTCTAATCCCTCAAGATTCTTCTTTTCCGTAGATAGCCATATTGCCAACTTAGCATTATCCGTTGTGATGTCATATTCTGTTTCCAGTCTATTCTTTACCATATCCACAATAGCACGTTCTCCTTCATTCAAGGTTTCTGAATTATCATTTGGCAACTGAATAAGCAACAACGGATTGATTCTAACTCCTTCTTTCTCGTATGCCTCTTTGAGTTCCTTCCGTTTGGCTAAAGCTAAATCCAGCAGATAAGCATTTTCGCCCACCATTTCATCGCCCTCTTTCACATTGGCGTTGATAGTAATGCCGTCCTTAATCATTTCCTCCTTGATAACTTCTTCACGAGGAACATTATATATATCATCGGCAGAACTCAACGAAGAAGGCAAAGGTGTTGCTGAAATACGAATCTCGACCTTCGGATTGAGATTCTTCAACACCTTTTCCGATTGCTTGGCATTGCGACTACCAAACATATGCTCTTCATCGACAACTACTATGAGAGGTAAATGATGATCTTCTTTGGTTCGCTGAACTATATCATAAATAGATGAAGAGTTCTCTGTATCTCGCACCAGGATATTTCGATCCTTATTGATACTTTCCCAATTAACAAAGAACACCTCACCCGATTTGATGTAACCGTCCACAGAATGATCTAACTCATCATACATCACAGGAGTCAAGACATGAGTTTCTGAGAAAAAGTTTTTCATACTCATATAACTCTGCTGATGTAATTTATTAGGAGCAATCCAAATAACGGCAAGTTCTTTACCCTCTTCTGCCAGTTGCGAGGTAAGGTCATCCAACATCTTGCTAGCCATCACTGTCTTACCTGAGCCAGTAGGAGCCTTGAACACCAGCTTCTTTCTATCTCCTGGTGCCTCCAACAGTTTGATGGTTTTCTTAACCAAAGCCTCAACTGCCTCTATCTGATATTTCTTTTCTTGTATCATAATTTCATACCTCCTTCTTCTCTATTTAAAATCAAAAGACAACTGAGTATCATGTTCTGAAAATGTCATCTGCTCAGAAGAATCATCTGATGTAACTTCGTTATCGGTGTCATTCTCGCTCTCAGTCATTGGATCTTCAAACTTCATTTCCTGCTCAGGCAAGATATTTCTGTATGCATCGTAGATAGCAGCAGGCAAAGCACACAGTTCAACCTTATCAAGCACATCCTCGAAGTTATCATCATAAGCATAACGGGTGTTGGAGAATACATAGATGAGTATCTTTCCGTCCACCTCCATATGATAGATGGTCTCAGCAAAGGCATTCACCGTTAACTCATTATAAATAACCAACATCTTAGTCTGACCATTGTCGAAATAGCGTGCACAAGAAGGTTTCAACTTTTTGCCAGCAAATCGCTCCTGCTCTGCATAGACATCATTCTTGATGCAAAGCAAATCGGTAGATGCAGCCACCAAGGCTCTCTTGTTCCTAATGGTTTGTTCACGAGGAAGGAGATGAGTTTTGTAATAACGAAGATTATTGGCCTTTAATCCAGGAACCTCCTCTCCCTTAGGAGTGGTATATCCTTGGATAACTTTGCGGTTTCGTTCGTAAGTTACTTTTTCACAAATGCCATTTTCGTTGTTATTTGACAAAATACAACGACGATGACCGCCATCTTCTGCATTCAACAGCATTGTAGCATGGAGTGTTGTACCAGAACCTGCAAAGAAATCGAGAATTAGAGAATTCTTATTTGTACTAAGATCTAAAACTCTTCTTATTAATCTTATTGGCTTTGGTGTATCAAACGGAGCCTGCCCAAAAATTTTAATCAATTCCTTCTTTGCTTCGTCAGTATGACCTGTTTCTTCATAAGGCCAATAATTTGTTGCAATTCTACCACCAACATTATCTAAATATACCTTTCGACGCATTCCTCCTTTACCTTTATTAGTAAAGAAGAAACGAGGCCATGGTCCTTTATCATAAACTTCTTTGGCTTTTCTTCTTGAAGTCTCAATATCCTCAGCTAAAACTATAGCTTTTACTTTAGGCTTTATTTTTGACACCTCTACACCACAAACATTGGCTCTCTTCTCATCATCATTTAAATCTTCCAATTTATAACTGCACCACCCATTCAAATACGCCAACATTTGGCTTTGTTCATATCGCCAATGAGCCCTCGAAGAGGGATAGAACAACTTACCTGTAAAAGGATGTTGTATCGCATAAACCATACCTTGATGGGTTGCTGCATCAGATGCTACAGGTGAACCACTCATCCAATCACAAACATCTCCATCAGGATTAGAATATAGTGCATTCATTTCTGCTGTACGAGACAACTTTTGGGGTTGCCAACCATTTTTCCCAAATACCAAGACATGCTCTACTTCTGCAGGAATTCCTTTTGAATCATTACGAATAGAATAAGTCCTCTGCCAAGAAACATCTCCCACAAAATTATCACTACCAAATATCTCATCGCAAAGCAGCTTTAAAGGAGCTTGCTCATTATCGTCGATAGAGATAAATATCACACCTTTATCAGAAAGCAAGTTCTTGGCAATTTTCAAACGCTTATTCATAAACGACAACCACTTAGAATGGCGATAGCCGTCTTCCTTATCAACAAAAGAATCGTTATAAATAAAATCCTTATTACTAGTATTGTAAGGAGGATCGATATAAATGACATCAATCTTCCCTGCATGGGTATAACTAAGAGCTGTAAGGGCTTCGAGGTTATCGCCTTCAATAAGAATATGGTTTGGAGCCTCAGCATCATCGCTGAGGATGGCACGCTCAGGCACTTCAACAAGCACAGGCTGCTCGTTGACCATTCTTTGCTCAGCATCCTCGGGCTTGTCTTCCCAAACCAAACCATACTTCTTTTGCGAACGAAGTAGTTTGATTAACTCCGATTTCTCATCATTCGTAAGACCCTCCAATTCATTTATCTTCTTTGCGAGTTCGTATTTGTTCATAAGAATAACGACGTTACATCCCTTTGCTCACCCCCAAAGCAGATAAATATAATTCGATTACATTAGTCTTTGTACCAACAAGTTACAAGTTAGTTGTTGCTTTCTAAGTAGGCACAAATTTATCTAAAAGAATTGGCGCAGGGGTCATTACTCCTTTAACGTCCTTGCGCACTGAGGTATTAGGGGACCTATGATAGCAAGAACAGAAGCAAGAGGACACACCTACGCCAACATAGTATATATGTATGTAGCACAAGACACACCCTTCCTATACGAAAGGGCGCACTTGTGCCGTGCATAAATACACGTTATGTAGGCGTCCACTGCCATCTCTCTCCGACTATCATTATTGGAAGTCCCTAATTTCCAGTGCGTCAAAGCGAAACGTAGTAAACGTCTAATTCTAAAAGATATAGCCAATCCCCAGACTTTTCAGCCAGCATCCCTTTGCCAGCCATCTCGGAAATGACGCTACAAAATTAACGAAAAGAATTGGAAATGCCAAAGAAAAGAACAACTTTCTTCACTTTAAGACACGAAAAAGCCTTTCAGCGATATAAATGCTGAAAGGCTTATACCATTCTATTCCGATTTTACATTCGACATTTTACTAAATCTATTTACAAATCTTTTTAAGAAGTAGCCATTGACCATTTTTATTGCTACCTCCACGACCTATATAGCCATTCTTACGCAAAATGGAAATTTCTCTTTTTAAAGTCGCAAGCGACACTCCAACTTCTTTCGCTAAATCATCTCTTGTCAAGAATGGTTGTTCCTTTATTGCCATAATTATAGAAATTTGACGATTTGATAGATGCTCATTTATCGGCTCATTTATCGGCTCATTTATCGGCTCATTTATCGGCTCATTTTGAATATGCAAAGTCAATTTGACCTGCAATAATTCAGGCTGTTCTAATAATTCCGGCTTGATCCAATGCTTATCATTCCAAGCATTTAGAATAAGAGGGAAACCTGAGCCTAGGTTTTCGCCATAGCCTATCATTCGGAACATATTCTGCATACGCTGATTACGTGCTTTAGACTCACCTCCCTTGTAAATCTGCTCAACGGGCAGTTTCAGAAGTCCAGGATTAGTCAATACAAAGCAATCGTCATTTTTTTCGACCTTCAATACTCCATTAATCATAAAATCAGAGGAATCTTATAAATTTCTTCCCCCAAATAAATTCCTAGCGAAGTTTTCTCAACAAATCACGAGCATCCATCGGCTTAGTCCCATTCTTCTTATGAGCTTCCATTTCATCAAGAGCACGGTTAAGGCTTTCTGCCACATAGGCTTCCTGCTCTGCCTGGCTCATATAAGTTTCCTGGTAACTATTTCCTGATTTGGAGATAGAACTTGCTAATTTATCAGCATAGTCTTTGAGCTTAGCGACAAATTCGTCAAGCGTATATTGACCTGTAGAAGGTACTTGAAACTGAATATTAATCGTTTCCATCTTATTCCTTTCTTTTAAATTAACGCCACAAAATTAACGAAAAGAATTGGAAATGCCAAAGAAAAGAACGACTTTCTTCGCTTTAAGACACAAAAAAGCCATTCAGCATTAGGATTTTAAACGATACAAAACACATTATGCAAATTGCATTATGTAATCAGCATAATACAATTTGCATAATTCATATACAATTATCCCAGTAAGATTATTCTATCTCCTCACACACCACCATATCCACGCTTCTGAACATCACAACAATCTTGTGAAGGCGGGTGGTCTTTACCTCAGTCTTCACCACATCACTATCTGCATAGCGATTAACCTGAGCGATGGCTGCCTCTCTCAGCTTCGCCACCTGCTCAACGGTGGCATCCGACTTGCAATATTTCAACTCCACAATGTATGAATGCTCCATATCCGGATAATTCTCCAGGAGTGGACGCAGGAAGATGTCGGCATAACCAGCCTGGTTATCCAGTTCTGAGATTGGACGATAGAACATATTCTGACAGGTCATCGCCAAGGTAAAGCCATGCACATACGACTCACCCTTCTAGCAAATAAGCATAAATCAGCTCTTTAGCCACCTCGTTAGGAATCACAAACTTGGTTTTGCCACGATAGGTTCCATCAATGGTCAACATGCCAAAGTAAAAGAGCAAACTGACGAAATTGTCCGGATCGTTGATACTCTCGGCAGGAAATCCCCTTTTCAAGTTTCCCGTAACAAATCCATCCGTAACCAGATGCTGGATGATGCTGGCATCATGAGCAAACTCCTTGTCGTGGCGGATGAGCATACGAAGCTTGTTATAATCTACACGGATGTTATCCTCTATCATATCACGAGGAATATCACAATTATTGTGAATATATTGGTCGATGAAATACAGCACCATCACAGAGTTATACATCGTTACCTGACCATATCTATTGATAGCAAAGCAGTAGTTATCATACCATGGCTTCATCACCTGGATAAGTTCATCCACGGAATGACGGAAAGGACAAACCGAAGAATAGTAGGTCAACATCTCCCGTACTTCTTCCTCCGTAAATCCCGTCATCTCGTTAAACTCGGCGCTCAAGGAATAGTTGGTGCCGATGTTGAAACCACTGGTCAAATCATCCATCGTCACAGGACTGACACCCGTCACGAAAACACGCTTCAAGGATGTACTTGTAGCCGCCTTCACCGCATCAAAGAAGAGACGCAGATAGCCTTCGCCATGCGTCTGCTTGCGATAACTGGTCATATATTGCGGCTCAGCAAGAATCTTATTGGTAAAATGGTCGTACTCATCAATGAAGAGATAGATTTGCTGACCAACTTTATCACACTCCTGACAGATATATTGCAATTGGTCGATACACCCTTCCTGCTTATTCATTTCCTCATTATATAAATATTACTTTCGTAATATACTGATAATCAGTTAGTTTTAGTTAAGTGAAATTCGTTTGCTGAAAATTTGCCGTACTAAAGAACATTTAGCACGCCCATAAGTACGGCAAAAATCAAGCCCACCACGATAACACCAACTACGATAATGCAGAACGTACCGAGGCAGCAACCAGTTTGTTTTTTGTCCTGTTGTTCCATATTATTGATATTGCTTTTTACCATTCTTGATAATTACACCTTTAGCGTTTTCGTTTACTTCTAAGCCACTTAAATTATAGGCTTTGCCATTTTCCTTAGAATCGGCTGAAACGCTTTGTATGTCATCCGTATTGTCTGATTTGCGAAACTCCACCCAACCTTTACCGTCGTATGTAGTTAAATACAATTCGTCATTATCAAATTTGGTAACAACAAAATTAACTATGCTATTATCACTATTCCACGGAAGCAGATGCAAAATATATTTTCCTGTATCGGTATGGCTCAACCAATAGCCCTTAAATATCCAATCATTTTTAGGAAACTTGAAAACGGTATAATTACCGTTGCTTAATGTTAGATACTTTGGTGTATTACCGTAGCGATATTCAAACGGTATATTGGAATACGTGCCACCGAAACCGTACACATCCCATTTACCCACCAACTCGATTTCATCTAAGTTGCTTATTTGTGCTTTTGTGGTCATAGCTGCAACCATAAGCAGGAAAGTAGTTAATATCTTTTTCATACCTTATTATATACGTAAAAGTCCGACAACCTTATAAATCCCGAAAACATCATCTTTGCTTACTTCAAAGTCTGGATATTCAGGATTGAAAGAAACACACCTAAAAGTATCGCCATTATCGTATAGGCGTTTTAGTACGGCCCCATCCCGGGTATCAAGTACATAGGTTTTACCCCATTCGATAACATCACATACTTTTCTGATAGCGATTTCGTCGCCACCCTCAAATTTAGGCTCCATTGAATCACCCTTAACTATCATCGTGCAGTCGTAAGGTGGGAACGCCTTAACAATGGGTATTTGTTCGCAATCGCTTGATTTGATGCTGTCAGAGAAGCCAGTGAGCAGACCAGCAGCAACCGCCATTGGAATACGTGGGCGTGTCTCATCACTTTGGCTTTGCTCAAAATCGGCGGCTTTGCCACCGGGTGCGTACATATCACCCACGCCATCCATAAGCCATTTAAGGCTTAGACCTGTTGCAGCCGACACCTTTTTAAGGGTATTAACCGTAATAGTTTGCTCACCCTTTAGCATCTTCATAAACCCCGATGGGTCGATACCTACATCTTTAGCGAATTTGGTAGGCTTTGTAATAACATCGTATTCGATGTAATCACTTAATCGCTTAATCACGTCTTTTTGTTCCATAAGTGCAAATTTCCATTAATTTCCATTAAAAACCACTAATTATAAACGAAAATAGTTGGTAATATTTGGAATTTCCAATTATTACCAATATCTTTGCACTCGATATAAGTAAGTAACTAACTTTACGAGTACAAGAAAGGCTGTCGGACTATTTGCCCAACATCACCAAAACCCAACTGCAAATATACGGCAGTTTTTCTTTTTCTCCAAAGGTATAAGTAACTAAGTAAGTAATTTTAATAAAGTTTATACTTTTATGGCAGACGAAACAGGAAAAGCAATCAAATTGACACGTGACGATTTGCGGTCAATTGATGTAGGAAAGACGAAAACGTTTTACCTACCTGATGCGAAAGCGTGTGACAACGGCAAGGCTACGGCGTATCAGCTACAAAATTTGATGGGCTGCAAGTTCAGCGTTAAAACGGACTATACAGCCAATACACTAACTATCACACGTAACGCTATATGATTATAACCAAACCCGAAGTAGAGCCAGACGGTTTGTATAACCAAGGGCAAGCAGCTAAAGCGTTGCACGTAGATCGGCACACCGTCGCCCGGTACGCTAACGATGGGCTTATTAAGTTCAGAGTTAGAAAAGCTGGAAAAGGCTTAATCACTACCGGGGCGGAAATAATCAAGTGTTGGAAATCAATGTATCTTTAAAAATTTAGCCGTATGAAAAAAGTAATGAAGAATTGGCGTTATTGGCTGATGGTAGTTATCGGCTTTATCGCTTTTTTTAATCTGATCGGGATGCCACACAACGATAACCCCAACTATTGGGAGTTAGTGTTCTATTCCAAGTTCACAGCCGTAGCACTCGCATATTTCGACATACGTTTGTATGTATGGTTTGCGAAGCACAGAAAGATAGATGAACTACTGGAGTACATCAACGAAGATAAGTAACATCATTTAATCATATACAAAGATGAAAACAGATTTTAGTATTAACGTACAGGTCAATTTGGGTGTAACACCCGAAATCGTGGCTTTGGTGAACGCCATTTTGTGCCACCGACCAACAGTTGCGCCAACCGCCGAGGAAGCACTCGACGGAAACGGACAAGTAGATAACAAGCCAGAGGACACCACCCCGGCACAGCCTCAACAGCCTACTAATAAGCGAGGCAGAAAGAAAAAAGAGGAAGCAGCCGCCGACAAGCCGGAGCCTACCAAGGAGCCAGCCGGAGACGAACAACAGGAGGCAGCAGCCAACGAAGCCGATGCCAACGGTGAGCAGGTAGCCGAGCAGGAAGAAGACAAGGCAGAGGAAGCAGCCCCACAGGATAAGGGCCAGGCCGAAGCCCAGGCAGAGCAGAAGCCATTAACCGCCGAAGACGTTAGGGCAGCTATGCACGTCACACGTCAGCGTATCGAGGGTGAAGACTACAAGGAGAACACCAACGGCGATTTGTACAAAAAGTACCACAAGCCATTAACGGCACAGTTCAAGAACATAGCCGCTTTGTTGGGTGCAGACAAACCAAGTGCTTTGCCATCTGATAAGATTGCAGATTTCATTGAGTGGTGCAACGGTTTGCAGATAATGGAAGATGGTACGATCGGCTCAAATTGCCCATTTTAGTAACAACATTTAATCATATACAATTATGGCAGGTAAACACGCTTTATTATCACCAAGTGCGGCACATCGTTGGATGAATTGTACCGCCGCCCCACTTCTGGAAAGAGACGTGGAGGATAAGAGCAGCACATTTGCAGAGGAGGGAACGTTAGCCCACGCCTATTGCGCTAAGAAGCTGAAAGAGTTTTTGGGTTTGTCGGTAGATGAGGAAAAAGCCGAGATAGCGCAGTTAGACGAGCAGTACCACAGCGGAGAAATGGACGAATACACAGACACGTACAAAACTATCGTACTGGAGAAGTTCAACGCCGCCCGAGCTAAGACCAAAGACGCACAATTATTGGTTGAGGTCAAGTTAGATTTTAGCAATTATATGCCTGATGCTTTCGGCACGTCGGACGCTATCATTATCGCCGATGGTGTGATGGAGGTTATCGACTTTAAATATGGCAAGGGTGTAAAAGTGTCAGCCGTGGAAAATCCACAAATGATGATTTACGCTTTGGGCGCATGGGACTTATTTAACTTTGAGTACGACATACGTAAGGTACGCATGACTATCGTACAACCACGCATTGACAATCTTTCGGAGTTTGAGTTAGATGCCACCGACCTCATTAATTGGGCAGTCGATGAGCTGCAACCAAAAGCCAACGAAGCCTATGCCGGAGGTAAGCAAAAGCCGGGCAATTGGTGTCAGTTCTGCAAGGTTAAGGCAAACTGCAAAGCCCTATCGTCTATGTGTATCGAGGCACAGCAAGCCAACCCAGACCCACGTAAGATTAGCAAGGAAGTAATGGAAAGCACTATACTACCTTTGCTTTCGACGATCAAAACGTGGCTAACTGGAGTTGAGGAGTACAGTTTGGAACAGGCATTAAGTGGCGTACAGTATCAAGGTTTCAAAATCGTTGAGGGGCGCAGTATCAGAAAGATAACAAACCCAACCGCCGTGATGGAACTTTTAGGCAAAGAGGGCTTTGCAAAAGAAGCCTACATTAAGCCTACCGAGCTACGAAGTATTACCGATTTGGAGAAGCTCATTGGTAAGAAACGCTTTGGTGCAATTTGCGCCGAGTACATCAACAAGCCACAAGGCAAACCAACGTTAGTGCCTGAATCAGACAAACGCCCGGCGTTTAATCAGGCAGCAGACGATTTTAAAGACATTTAAGTTTAACATTTTAAATTCATACAATTATGATAGACCCTAAAGTAGTTAATGACACTAAGGTAATCTTTGGCCCATGCCGCCTTAGTTACACACACGTATTTGAGAAGTACAGCCCAGACGGTGACGGAGAGGGTAAGTTTATGACTAACGTTTTGATCCCGAAGTCTGAAAAGAAGACTATCGAAGCCATCAAAAAAGCAATCGAGGCAGCTAAGAAAGCCGCTATCGTTGCTAAGTGGGGAGGCAAAGAGCCTAAAAAACTTGATTTGGCTTTGCGTGATGGCGACGAAAAGGACGATGAGGTTTACGAAGACCACTTCTATTTGAACGCCAAGAGCAACACACGCCCGGGCGTGGTAGATCGCAAGAAAGTGCCTATCATGGACGAGGAAGAAGTTTACAGCGGCGTTTGGGCGATTGTGTCGGTAACTTTCTATGGCTACGACGTAAGCGGAAACAAGGGCGTAGCGTGCGGCCTCAACAACATTATGAAGTTCAAGGACGACGACCATTTGGGCGGTAGAGTATCAGCCGAAAGCGACTTTGGCGATTTGGACGGCATCGACGACGAGGACGACGACGATTTGTAAGCTATTCTTTTCTACGATAAAATGTTAATGTAGTAGCCCCCGGCGGTGGAAAGAGGAAGCCGCCGGGGTAATCAAACAACAAAGCGTATGAAAGAATTAGGCATAGACATCGAAACATATAGTAGCAACGACCTTACAGAATGCGGCGTATATAAGTATGTGGAAGCCGAAGACTTTACCATATTGCTTTTTGCGTACAGCGTGGACGGTGGCCCGGTGCAATGTGTGGACTTTGCAAGCGGCGAAACTTTGCCGCCTGAAATCGAAGCAGCATTAACCGACCCCGAGGTAATAAAGACCGCTTTCAATGCAGCTTTCGAGCGTATTTGTATTGGTGTGTATTTGGGCATCAAAGGGCGATTAGACCCAAGACAATGGCGGTGTACGATGGTAAGAGCCGCCCGAATGGGTTTACCGCTTTCATTGGCTCAATGTGGCGAAGTGCTTAAACTGGAAGACAGAAAGATGAGTGAGGGCAAAGCCCTGATAAGATACTTTAGTGTTCCAAACAAGCAGACAAAGCAGGGCATAACAAAGATGATCCGACACAAACCGAGCGATGCGCCCGAAAAGTGGGCAACGTTCAAAGCCTACAATATCCGAGACGTGGAGGTGGAGCAAGCCATCTTAAAAAAGGTCAGGAGATTGGAAGCACCAGAGTTTGACGAAGATTTGTACACAGCCGATCAGCACATTAACGACCGTGGCGTGATGATAGACCAAGTTTTGGTAAACAACGCCGCCCGATTTGATGAAGCCTACAAAGATGAGCTATTTGCAGAAGCCCGAAAACTTACAGGCATGAGTAACCCGAACAGCCCCGGGCAAATCAAACAATACATTTCCGAGAATACAGGGTTTACTATTGACAGCCTCAACAAAAAGAATTTGGACGATTACGAGGTGCAGTTTAAGTATTGGCCTAAGGTGCAGAAAGTTTTGGCTTTGCGTAGGGAAATGGGTAAGACTTCTAATAAGAAGTACACGGCGATGCAAAAATGTGTCTGCAAGGATAGCCGAGTACATGGTTTGTTGCAGTTTTGTGGTGCAGCACGTACAGGCAGATGGGCAGGGCGTTTGGTGCAGTTGCAGAACCTACCACAAAATCATCTGGAGAGTTTGGACGATGCACGCTATTTGGTTAAGCAGGGTGATTTGGAAGAGTTTGAAATGAACTACGGAAACGTTACCCAAGTACTTAGCGAGTTAATACGTACAGCTTTCATAGCAAAACCCGGTTGCACGTTCCACGTATGCGACTTTTCAGCGATCGAGGCACGTGTGATAGCATGGATAGCCGGGGAAACATGGGTATTGGACGCTTTCAGGCAAGGGCACGACATCTATTGTGAGACAGCAAGCAAAATGTTTGGTGTACCAGTTCAGAAGCACGGCCCCAACGGAGATTTGAGACCGAAAGGCAAAGTAGCCGTTTTGGGTTTGGGCTATGGCGGTGGTGTATCGGCATTGGAAGCGATGGGCGGTAAGAAGTTAGGTTTAACAGAATCCGAGGAAAAAGACATCGTAAACAAGTGGCGAGACAGTAACCCACATATCGTTAAGTTGTGGCGTACCGTTGAGAAAGCAGCTATCACAGCCATTAAGACAGGGCGAAGCATAACAATACAACAGGGCATCGTTATCGGGTATCGTTGGGGTATGTTGCTAATTACCCTACCAAGTGGCAGGACTATTTGTTACCCACGTGCAGAGGTTGGCATCGAGACAAACGACGGTTGGCGAGGCGACCACGAGATTATCGAGTATGAGGGTTTGAACCAGACTACGAAGAAGTGGGGAAAGGTAAGAACCTACGGCGGTAAACTAACCGAGAACATCGTACAGGCTACGGCACGTGACATATTGGGTTGTGTGATACTTAGAGCCGCGCAGCGAGGGTTAAACGTAGTGTTCCATATACATGATGAGATCATCGTTGAGGCTACGAGAGACCAGACGTTACCGATGGTTGAGGCTTTGTTTAGTGAGCCTATATCGTGGTGCAAAGATTTACCGCTCAAAGGTGCAGGGTACACCACCCCATATTATCTAAAAGATTAAACAATAAAGCAATATGGCAAAAAGCAAGACAATAGAAATTAAAGTGGAATGGCACAAGGCGACCGAAGCCCCTAAAAAGAATGTGCCAATATATCTACTTTTCAAGGTTGGCAAACGAAAATATCCGCTTTGCCGATTAATGACATTTCACCATAGTAACGTCGTTCCGGCTGAATGTGATTTCGGCAAAGCAGAAACCCGGGAGCCACAGTTACCTATCATGTGAGCGTATGCAAGCCAGATCGAGCCGCTTATTACTGATGAGATAGTGGCAGAGGCGAAATTTGCAGCGTGGGCGTGGTATAAAGAAGATTAGTTAAACAATATAAAGCATATACAAAAATGGAGATACAGACAAGTAAGGCACTATCAGACGTGCAGCAATTCAGATACGAGTTATTACAATGGTGTGGCAACGTGGAAGATGCGGAGAAAGCCAATACCTTTGTAATGGGTAATGACGAAAAGCCAGTACAGGCGCAGTTACCAAAATACGACATGGAGGACGGCATCTATTTGGTACACGCCGACGGCAAAGCAACTTTGTTTGAACTGGAGTACACCAAAGATGATAACATGGATAGCGAGGTAGTGGCTATCGGTTTGAAGATGGGTGGCTTTGGTATTAAGATAGCTTTGCACGATGAGGCTAACGGCGATGGTATTACACTAACTACGAAAGAGAATGGCAACGAGGAAAACGACCAAGCCTACTATACAGACAACTACGACGATGCAGTAGCAGACATGGACGGAGCAAGAAACACCAACCATTTGCGTAATATCCTGAATCCAAAGATAAAGTTAGCCGATGATTGGTACATACCATCTTTAGGCGAGTTGTACCGTATCTTTATCAACAAAAAGGCTATCAATGCAGCTTTGGAGTTTGTCAAGGGCGATAAACTGCAAGACCGTTGGTATTGGACTTCTACCGAGGGCAGTGCTACCTACGCATGGTATCTGAGCCTCGGCGACGGTACGAACGGTTGGAACACTAAGGCCAGCAACACGTACAGAGTTAGGGCAGTGTCAGCATTTATTTTTTAGCCCTTAATATTTTAGTTTTTAATCTTTAGCACGGCGAAAGCCGTGCCATTATTCACCAATACCGCCAATTATGAAAAAGATGTACTGCAAAACGTGCCTATCATACGATTCTGATGAAGACAAACCGGGTTATGGAGTTTGTAAGCTATCAGAGTGTGAGGTTTGCGAGCAGTGCCCCGGTTGCATAGATTGGCGGTATTTTAAGATTTGGTACTTATAATATGGTTATTCTTTCTTTATTCGACGGCATGAGTTGCGGACAAATTGCGTTAAAGGAATTGGGCGTAACGATTGATAAATACTACGCAAGCGAAATAGATAAGTTTGCAATCCAAAACACGATGGCGAATTTTCCCGACACCGTGCAGTTAGGCGATGTTAGACAAGTGGACGCTAAGAGTTTGGGCAAAATTGATTTGCTGATAGGTGGCAGCCCATGCCAGTGTTTTAGTTTTGCCGGAAAACGTGCAGGAATGAGTACCAAAAGCAAAGAACAAATCGAGACCTTAACAAGGTATCTGGAATTAAAACAACAGGGCTTTGAGTTTGAGGGGCAAAGTTACTTATTTTGGGAGTACGTCAGAATACTTAACGAGCTACGAGAGGCAAACCCGAACATCTTATTTATGCTTGAAAATGTTGAAATGGGCAAGCGATGGGAGGCGGTTATTAATGAGGCTTTGGGTATCGTAGGCGTTCATATAAATAGTGCTTTGGTATCGGCACAAGTTAGAAAACGTATCTATTGGACTAACATCAAATTGGCGCAGTGTGATTTATTCGGTTTACCTCAAAGCGCAATACCACAGCCGACAGACCGACGCATATTTATAAAAGACATCTTGCAGGATGAAGTCGATGAAAAATATTTCCTTAGTCCTGAATATGTAGAAAAGTTATTAGCATATAACAAACGTCAGGAGGAACACGGCAACGGCTTTAAGGCTATTTTCCATAAGGAAACAGACAAAATGTGTACATTGACAGTGGGGGCGTAGTGTGAAAGACTTAATTTGTGTAGCCCAAAGGGGCAGATCATACCGAGGCGAGCCACAACACTTTGAGGAAAGCCCAAACCCCGGTAAGACCAATTGTTTAACGACAGTGGCAAAAGATAATTTGATAATGCAACGACCACGTGGCAAAAACAAAGGTGCTATCAATACCGAAAAGTCGCCTACGTTATCCGCTAATTCGTGGCAACAAAATAATTTATTAGTGAGCAAGCCAAAAGACGGAATCAAGCAGATAAACCCGAGCCGTGAAAGTGGAGGCACGCAGCCATACCAACAAAACCGAGTTTATGCAGCTGATGGCAAAAGCCCTGCTTTGATGAATGGACACGGAGGGCAGACGATTAACGCCTTAGTGGGGGGGCTGCAAGTCAGGCGATTAACGCCGACAGAGTGCGCCCGACTGCAAACTATACCAAAGTGGTATAAATGGGAAGTATCAGAAACACAACAATACCGTATGTTGGGCAATGGTTGGACGGTAGAGGTTATAAAGCATATACTTTCGTTTTTACCCGATCATCTTAAAAAGTAAAACAATATGGCAATAGATTTCAAACATATAAGATTTATGGTATTTAAGGCAAGCAACATTAAATACCTTTTCGAGCAGTTGGACGATGAGCCACGACCATTTGAGTTAGTGGTATACCCACCAATAGGCAAAACAGGTATGCGCCCGGTTACTATCAAGGCAAGCACCGAGGAAGATGCTAAGTACTTTAAAGGTATCTTAGATAAGTTATCGTATGGATCTTTAGAAAGATTGACGTATGGCACAGATAAAGTTAAACAATGATTTCCCGATCGACATAGCAACAGCCCATAGCCGTATGGCTAAGAAGTGGAAGAACAAAGCAACCACATGGGCGAAGTTGGTAGAGCGATGCAGCGAAACGAAGCGAACCACGGAAAGCGTAAGCGAGTACGCCAAGATGAGCAGGGAGGAACAAAGCAGTATCAAGGACGTGGGCGGTTTTGTTGGTGGCTACCTATCAGGAGGAACAAGAAAGACCGCTAACGTGATGTGGCGAAGTATTGCCACGCTTGATATTGATTACGGTACGCCCGACCTTTGGGATGAGTTCACGTTAAACTTTGACTTTGCGGCGATGCTTTACAGCACGCACAAACACACGCCGGAAAACCCACGCTTTCGTTTGGTGTTCCCATTGAGCCGTCAGGTACGCCCAGATGAGTACGAGCCGCTTTGCAGGATGATAGCAAGCAAACTGAATATTGAGGTGTTCGACGATACCACCTATCAGTTAGCGAGATTGTTTTATTATCCATCTACAAGCAGAGACGGCGAATATGTGTTTGAGTACCAGGACGGCAAAGCGTGCAACGTTGATGAGTTCCTAAAACAGTACCACGACTATAAAGATGTGGCACTATGGCCAGTATCGAGCCGAGAGGGTGACATCATCGTACACGAATTGAAAAAGGTAGGTGATCCGACAGAAAAGCCCGGCTTAATTGGTGCTTTTTGTCGTGCCTACTCAATAGAGGATGCAATCGACACGTTTCTACCTGATGTGTACGAGAAGACCGCCCACGATGGGCGATACACCTACATTAATGGTAGTGTGGCGGCAGGTTTGGTTTGCTATGAGGATAAGTTTGCATACAGCAACCACGAAACAGACCCGGCAAGTAAGCAGCTTTGCAACGCTTTCGATCTTTGCCGAATACATCTATATGGTGTGCAGGATGAGGGCACGAAGATAACAGACAATACACGTTTGCCGTCGTACCTGAAAATGCAGGATTTCGTAGCCAAGGACAAAAAGGTAAGAATCTTACTTACTAAGGAACGGCAGGGCCAGGCCGATGATGATTTTGCCGACATCGAAGCAGAGGAAGCCGGAGACAGCGCAGTATCTGAAAATACAGATAAGTGGATGGCTGAATTAGACTTTGACAAAAAGGGCAGTATCAAATCAACCGCAAGCAATATTATTGCTATTCTGGAAAACGACCCAAGGTTGAAAAACCATATATGGCAAAATCTGTTTAATGGCTTTAACTACATAACAGGTGGTTTGCCGTGGAACGCCGAGGCGACACAATGGGGAAATACTGATGATGCAAATCTAAGAATCTACTTAGATGAGAAGTACGGAGTAACTGGAAAGGACAAAATCAAAGATGCTTTGGTGGCAGTCGTTACACGTCACAGAGTACACCCGATACGTGATTACCTCAATAGTCTTAAATGGGACGGCGTGCCAAGATTAGACCGCCTGATTATTGACTACGTAGGTGCAGAAGACAACGAGCTAAACAGAGCTATGACACGTAAGCACTTTACGGCGGCAGTAGCCCGAGTGATGAACCCAGGGTGCAAGTATGATTATTGCCTGATTATCGCCGGAGCCGAGGGTATCGGTAAATCAACGCTTTTCAATGTGATGGGTGGCAATTGGTTTAGCGATAGTTTGGTGACGATGGAGGGTACAAAAGGCATGGAGCAAGCCCGGAACGGTTGGGTTATCGAGTTACCAGAGTTGGGCAGTATCAAGCGGTCAGACGTGGAGCAGGTAAAAGCCTACATAAGCCGTCAGAATGATATGTACCGCCCGGCGTATGGTAGTGTGATGGAATCCCACCCAAGACAATGTGTTTTTTGCGGTACGACCAACGAAACATATTTCTTAAAGGGTGAGACCGGAAACCGCCGCTTTTGGGTGATTAGTGTAAACCCAGAACTACGTAAGCATGGAGACCCACGCCAAGCGATCGAGGCAGACCGTAACCAGTTATGGGCCGAAGCCGTGCAACGCTATAAGGATGGCGAAAAGTTGTATCTTAGCGAGGCTTTGGAAGCAGAAGCCCGAAAGCGTCAGGGTGAGTTTAACGATAATCAGGAAGACCCATTACCGGGAATGATACAGGCATACTTAGATATGAAGTTGCCGACCGACTGGAGTACATGGGACTTAAACCGCCGACGTGCCTACATTAAAAACCCCGACCCACTGGATGAGACAGGAACGGAAACACGTACCAAGGTATGTGCCGCCGAGTTTCTTTGTGAGGTGTTAGGGCGAGACGTTGGTAGCAAAGATTACAAGTACGAAGCGAGAAAGGTTAATAAGGTGTTGGGCGAAATTGGTTGGCAAAAATTATCGTCTGCAAGATTTCCGATATATGGGACACAGCGAGGGTTTAGCAGACCAACAGAAGACGACGACGAAAGCGACCTTTAAGGCATCAATCGGGCGTAGGAATATGTAAACAAAGTGATGTTTACAGAGTTTGTTTACAAGCAAAGCAGCAAAAAGCAAATATCGCAAAATGCGTAAACAATTTATTTTGTTTACGGCTTTGTTTACATACTTTGTTTACACCTAAAAGGCTGATTATCAATACTTAACTATATATATAAACATAATAAACATAAAATATAGTATAAGTAGTAATATATAGTTATATACTATAAATATACGTATAAAGGGGTATTAAGTATATCTATATAGAATGTTGAAAGTAGAATGTTTACAAATGGCATAAGAAAGAAATGAAGAAGTTGGAAGCAATAACACGCCACGCCGAGGTATCGGAAAAGGCGATAGAAAAATATTTGGTGCAAGAGGTGAAAGCCATTGGTGGCATTTGCCTCAAATACTCAAATGCAAACATGGTGGGTTATCCTGATAGAGTGGTATGCCTACATGGTGGTAAGGTTGTTTGGGTGGAGTTGAAAAGTAAAGGCAAGAAACCAACGAAGATACAAACCATAAGACAGAATGAGTTGGTAAGCATGGGCCACGAAGTCTATACAATCGACAACAAACAGACGATCGACGAATTAATTAAAGTTTGGAGGACAGAGAAATGAAGTACAGACCATACGATTATCAGAAAACAGCGATGCAGTGGATATTAGACCACCCACGATGCGGTTTGTTTCTCGACATGGGTTTAGGTAAGACGGTATCGACATTAACGGCAGTACAACAGCTAATGGATGATTGCGAGGTAAGCCGTACTTTGGTGGTAGCACCGAAAAAGGTAGCCGAAACAACATGGACTACCGAGGCGGAAAAGTGGGATCACTTGCAAAGCCTGAAAGTGGCAAAGGTGATGGGCACAGAGAAGCAGCGTAATTTGGCGTTGGCATCTAAAGCAGACATCTACGTTATTGGACGTGATAGCTTTGTTTGGTTAGTCGGAAAGTACGGCGGTCAGTTGCCGTTTGATGTGTTGGTGATTGATGAGCTAACCAGTTTCAAGTCTTCTAAGTCAAACCGATTTAAGGCGATGCGTACAGCCATACCAACGGTTAATAGAGTTATCGGACTTACAGGAACGCCAGCACCTAACGGACTGATAGACCTATGGGCACAAATGTACTGTATAGACATGGGCGAACGTTTGGGCAAGAGTGTAACGAAGTATCGTGAAACTTACTTTGAGACCCACAAGTGGAACAACGTAATAGTACGTTGCGACATCAAAAAGGGGTGCGAGGACGTTATCAAAAACAAGATTTCTGATATTTGTCTATCAATGCAAGCCAAAGACTATTTGCAGTTGCCGGGCATGATCACCCACGAAACCAAACTTACTTTGTCGCCAAAGGTGATGGAGGCATACAACAAGTTTGAGAAAGAAAAGGTTTTGGAGTTTACCGAATTGCATACCGGAGAAAATGCCAACATCTTAGCGAATAGTGCCGCCGGGTTGATGAATAAGTTAAGCCAGTTTGCCAACGGTGCAATATACGATGAGGCAAAGGACGTACACGAAATACACGATGAGAAGTTGGATAAGTTAGCCGAGATCGTGGAAGCTGCAAACGGCAATCATGTGTTAGTCTTCTATCAGTTCAAGCATGATGTAACACGTATCACCAAGAAACTGAAAGGCTATACCGTCAAGTCATACGAGGGCGAAAAGGAGTTGAGAGAATGGAACGCCGGAAAGATAGACGTACTATTAGCCCACCCTATGAGCACGGCGTTTGGCCTGAATATGCAGCAAGGTGGGCACTATATCGTATGGTTTGGTACAGGTTGGAATCTGGAGTTATACCAACAAGCCAACGCACGATTACACCGACAGGGGCAGCAATACCCAGTACAGGTGTATAAGTTGATTTGTGCCAACACCGTAGATGAGAGAGCCAACACAGCACTAAGCGGTAAGCAGGGCGTACAGCAATCTTTGTTGGATAGCCTCAACTATTTGGTAAGGAAGTATCACACAACAATAACCATCAAAGACGAATATTAGAGTATGGCAAAGGATAAAGATTATATAAGGCTGATACATACAGCCAAGTGGCTACGATTGAGACGTGACAAACTCAACGATACACCACTATGTGAGAGGTGCGAGGAATTGGGCAGAGTGGCAGCAGCTACCGAGGTACACCACGTTATCCCGGTTGAGGATGGACTAACGAAGCAGGAAAAAGAACGCCTGATGTTTGATTACTTTAACCTCAAAGCCCTATGCCACGATTGCCACGTTAAGGTACATACGGATATGGGCAGGTGCGGCAAAGTTCAAGCAAAGAACCGAGCCAAAGAGCACCTGAAAAGATTTGTGAATAAATTTTTGAAATGAGGTTGCAAGGTGAGACCCGGGGGCCTATTTTTTAAATGGGGTACACCCCCGGTTAAACCTCACAAACCCCCTTTTCCACACGTGGGCCGATTTTTGGGCCGTGGGGGATTTTGCCCAGACGCAAAGCCCCGGCATAGTTGGCACAAGATAAAAACGCCCACGTGTGTAGGTTAATATTAAAAAAGCAAGATTTATGAAGTTTGGAAACCAAGATGGCACAGGCTTTGGATTTGGCAGCTTTGGCGCAGGTCAGACCCAAGCCCCCCCACCCGATGAGGTGGAGCCGGAAGAAACCACAGCCGAGACAACCGCCAAGGCAAAGCGAGCGCACAGACGTACAAAGGAGTGTACCGAGTTATCGCAACGCTACGAGTACCGCCGGGCATTTAGCGAGGTCAAGTTATTGGAGGCAATGCAGTACGTCAAGCTGCAAGACCATACCACCTACAACTTTATTACCGCCGGGGACGTGGATAGCCTTAGTTACCTGAAAGTGGTGCTTAATCAGCACGATTTGGACTATTGTTTGTTATCTACATGGTGCATGGCGGCAGAGGATATTTTGCAGGTGCGGCAATGGTACGAGCAAGGGCGCATTAAAAAACTTGATATGTATATGGGCGAGATATTCCCAGGCAGCTATAAGATTGAATGGCAGATGGTGCAAAAGTTCTATCAGGAACACCCAGAGGCAGGACGTGCAGCAGTATTCAAGAACCACAGCAAGATATACGCAGGGTGCAACTACGATGAGGGCTTTTATTTCGGCATACAGACAAGCGCAAACATTAACACTAACCCAAGAACGGAACAGGGAAGTATAACAGTTGATAAGGGACTGTTTGAGTTTTACAAAGACTACTTCGATGGCATCCGCTCATTTGAAAAGTAACGCAGCACATGGAAGAAAAGAAAGAAAAGTTTTTGGAGGCTTTGGCGCATGGCTACGGCATCATAGCCACGGCGTGCGAGGCGATAGGTATAGGGCGCAGTACTTATTACCGATGGTACAACGCCGACCCGGAGTTTAGGGAGAAAGTAGATGAGATTACCGAGACGCAGGTAGATTTTGTCGAAAGTAAGTTGATGCAGTCGATTAACGCAAACGACACAACGGCTATTATCTTCTACCTGAAGACCAAAGGCAAGAAGCGAGGTTACAGCGACAAGGCGCAGCCAAAAGCCGCCGACCCATTACCAGTTAGCCAGACTTTGCCGGAGCCATCCACCGCCGAGGAAGACAACAAGAAGATAGCCGCCAAAATAAAGAGTAAGAAAGCGTATATCGTGAAGTTGTTAAAGAAACAAGGAAAATATACCGCCGAACTTACATACCAAGTGGATATTACGGCTAAGTTGTTGGTACGTGCCGACATTTTGGGCGATGAGATCATGGCAGACGGACACCAGGCCGTAAATGTGGAGTATAGCCGGGAGGGTAACGAACGCAAGACGATCGACCCGAAAGAAAAGCTATATATCGAGTTGTTGCAGCAGGGACAGAAAGCGTTAAGGGCTTTGGGCATGAACACCGAGAGCAAGGAACGAAAGAGCGACAACGATAGTTTTAACGACTTTATGGCAGCGATGCAGGAGGGTGACGACTAATGACTGAAGAAGAAAAAGGAAGATTTCGACAACTGAAAGCCGAGGTATCGGAGCAGTTGCAGCAGGGGCGCAGTACATACGCCGACCGCTACCGCCGTGCGCTTATTGAAACAGATAAGCGTATCGGCGATTATGTGTTTGGAGTGATAGACCACCCAGACGCACACAACTTGTATGAGATATTGGGAGTAAGACGCTTTTTGCAGATGCTTGATAAGTACGATTGGAAGCCCAAGAGAGTAAAGCGTTTTTTCAAGTTTTACGAGGCTTTGCGGTTTAGCGGCATCCGAGGGCGAACACGCTACAAGCTAACCCCGGTGCAAGCCTACCAGTTTGCCAATATCTACGGCTTTGCCCGAGACGATGGGCGCAGACTGATACGTACCGCCTATCTATTCGTGCCCCGAAAGTTCAGCAAAACGACATCGTGCGCAGCTTTGGCGGTTTATGATATGCTTTTCGGCGACAACAACGCCCAGGCATACGTAGGCGCAAATAGCTACGATCAGGCGAAAATCTGTTTTGATGAGATACGAAACATCATGTTTGATATTGACCCCAAGGAAAAGCACTTTAGGGTTAATCGTGAAAAGATTACTTTCAAAGACCGTGGGCGTGATAGCCTCATACAATGTTTGACCGCCAACGCCAAAACCAAAGATGGTCTGTTTGCCTCATTGGTGATAATGGACGAATACGCCCAAGCCAGAAACACGGCGGGCAAGAACGGCGCAGACCTCAAAAACGTATTGACTACCTCAATGGGGCCAAGGCGTGAGCCGCTAACAATCATTATCACCACGGCAAGCGATGTGGTAGATGGGCCATTTGCCCACGAACTTGACGGAGTGATGGCAGTATTACGAGGCGAAGCGGAAAGCGACACCATGTTTGCATCTATATTCATGCCTGATGTGGACGATGCAGAGGATAGCCCGGAGACGTGGGCAAAGGTGCAGCCACATTTGGGTATCACGGTGCAGCCGGACTACTACGAAAATGAGTATCAGACCGCCCAGTTATCAGCCGAAAATATGTTGGCTTTTCGCACGAAATTGCTTAATATCTTCACGATAAACGACGAAAAAACGTGGTTTACCCACGAAAAGGCAAAAGAATTATTGGGCAATTTCTGTATAGATCAGGTGCAGGGCCGCCCAGATTGTGCCGTGGCGTTTGATTTGTCGGTACATGATGATTTCAGCGCAGTATCTTATACCGTGTACCTATCGGGCACGAAGCAGTTTTACACGCATACTGATTACTATTTCCCGGAGGGAGCGTTAAAAGGGCATCCCAACGAGCAGCTTTATAGGCTTTGGAATGAAAAAGGGTATCTTATCTTCTGCAAAGGGCAGAAGATAGATACGGCGATGATTACCGAGGACATATTACGCCGCAGTAAGTTGGTTAATATTATCCGTATCGGCTATGATGCTTACAAGGCACAGGAGCTAACGAGTATCTTAAAGTCAGTCGGAGCGAGGAACGTGCTAACCCCATTTAGTCAGACCTACGGAAACTTTAACCTACCAGTTGAAAGTTTTGAGATGCTTGCATGGAGTGACCCGGTAAAGATAGAGTTTAACAACAACCCTATTAACGCTTTTTGCTTAGAAAATTGCGTGATAGATACCGACAATCTGGAAAACAAAAAGCCGCTCAAAGTGTCACAATACCGCAAGATAGATGGAGCGATTACAATGCTAATGACTTTGGGTTTGCTATACACATTTGAGAGGTAATTTGCAAGTTTTTAGAACATAAAAATATTTAATAAAATAATAATTTTACCACGATGCGCCAAGGTGTACCACGATGCACCAAGGCGCATTTTGTTTACCCATTTTTGCTTTGTATCTTTGGGGCTAAAAAGTATAAATATATATGGGTATTTGGCAAAACATAGTAAAATTTTTCAGCCGTAGCACCGATGCCGAGGGCGCAGTTAGCGAACCACAGACACCGGGGCCACGTACCGGAGACTATACCCAGTTCTTTAACTTTTTCGGTACAGGTAATACCGCTTTGTCGGTAGCCACTGTTTACCGATGTGTGCAGTTACTTAGTGAAAGTGTAGCTAATTTGCCATTTTTGTATATGAGATTGAAAGACGGCATTTTCGTGGAGGACACGAATAGCCGTTTGCATTATCTTCTAACAGTACAGCCGGACTTTACAAAGTCGGCGTTTGACTTCTGGAAAGAAGCCGTAGAAAATGTGTTGTTAGAGGGTAATGCTTACATCGTACCAGTGTACAACAGGGCTACTTTGGAGATAGACCGTTTGGTTTTGTGTGGGCGCAATACCGTAAACCACGATGTGTATAACGATACCTACATGATTACCGATACCATCAACGGTATATGTGGGGTTTACGATGAAAGCGAGATCATCCACATTAAGGGGCATACAAGCAACGGCAAGCACGGCGTTAGCGTACTGGAGTATGCAAGGCAGACGTTAGACATAGCATTAACCGGAGATAGGGAGACGCTTAAACGATTTGCCAATGGCGGTAATGTTAGGGGTATCGTAAGCAACGATAAGACTACTACCGGGTTTGGTGAGTATCAGGACAAGGAATTGGAGAAGACAGCCGAAAACATAGATAGTCGTTTTCAGAATGGCGAGCGCATAGTTAGTTTGCCCGGTCAGGTGGACTTTAAGCAAATTTCGCTTTCTTCTACTGATATGCAGTTTTTGGAGAGCCGCAAGTTTACGGTACGAGACATTTGCCGTTTCTTTGGCGTGCATCCATCTTTTGTTTTTGACGACACAAGCAACAATTACAAGTCGGCAGAAATGGCGAATGTGGCGTTTTTGAGTAATACATTAAACCCATTTTTGCGCAATATTGAAAATGAAATGTTGCGTAAGTTAATCGCCCCTACCCTATGTTGCAAACGTAAATTTGAGTTTGACCGCAGGGGACTTTATGCAAGCGATTTGGATAGTAAGGTTAAGTATCAGGCGGCAACGATCGCCGCAGGTATTTATACGGTGAACGATTGGCGCAAGGTGGAGAACCGCCCACCTATCGAGGGCGGCGACAAGGTTTTAGTATCGGCAAATCTTAGAGACATTGCCAACGAGACCGCAGTTAATAACGCACCGGAGCCAGAGCCAAAGAAAACTAAAAAGGACGATAAAAATAAAGATGGAGACTAAGACGATGAATAAAGATACAATCATAAGACGGTGTTTGTGTACTCCTACCGAGTTACACGTCAGAGAGGCAGCAGAGGGCGAAGCACCGAGCCGCACAATAACTGGATATGCCATATTGTTTAACGTACCGTCGGCCCCATTGTGGAGCGACGAAGATAGCGAGGCCCGGGAAGTGATAGCCCCGGAAGCCGTTACAAAGGAACTCTTAGACGGCCAAGACATCAAAATGACGATGTTTCACAATCGGCAGTTGATTTTGGCAAGAAGCAATAAGGGCGGCGGTACACTTTCGTACACAGTAGATGAAAAGGGCGTAGCTTTTGAGTTTGACGCACCTAATACCGTGGACGGCGACAAGGCTTTGGAATTGGTACGCCGTGGCGACATAAGCGGTTGCAGCTTTGCTTTTACAACACGCTACTATGATAGCGATTTTGTGGAAAGACAAAGCAAAGTGGCGGCTAACGGCATGAACAATATTACCTATCGTGTTAAGGCGGTTACAGGTATCTTTGACTTTACGTTGGCGGCTGATCCGTATTACCCAGATACGAGCGTGGAGGCAAGAGAGTTTACCGATGAGTTGAAGCGAGAGCAGAAGACCCCGGAACCTCAACAGCCAACGAGTGAGCAGAAAGAGAAAGCGTTAAAGCAGTTGCGTGAAATGCGCCACGCTGCAAAACGCAGTTTAGTATAACAGTTTAATTTATAATTTTCAGACATGGACAAAAAGACAAAAAAGAAATCAATTAACGTTCGTGAGCTGATTAACCAGTATCAGCAGAATTGCGACCGCATCACAGAGATTGCGGACGTATGCGAGAAAGAGCAGCGTGAGCGCAACGAGGCAGAGAACACCGAGTTTGAAACCCTCATGCGTGAAAATCAGTTGTTGCAAATGAAGATGCAGGCGGCAACCGCCGAGCATTTGCGTGAAAATCCAAACGCCCAGGAGGACGCAATTAAGATTATCCGTGAGAACGCCGCAGCAGGTCAGCGTACCGAAATCATGCTTTTGCGTGACATGATGATGGTGCAGGACGTGGCAAAGGGTGCAATCGTGCCGCTTAACGTTCAGGACATCTTGAAACCTTTGCAGGAGGGCTTTATTTTGGATAAGGTAGGTTTGCCAATGCCAACAGGTTTGGCAGGTGACTTTGTTTGGCCTATGTACGAAATGGTTGAGGCAGAGTTAGCAGGTGAGGGCGCAGAACTTAGCGACACCAAAATACCTTTCAGCAAAATGACCGCAGCACCGGAGCGTATGGGTATTGCCATCCCGGTAACTAACCAGTCGCTCAACCAGTCGCAGGGACTTTTGGAAATGATCGTGCGTGAGGTAATGCCGCTTGCAATCCGTCTTCTTTTGAATAAAATCGTTTGTGGCGTAAATAAGGTTAATGGCGCTACTAATTTGGTAGGCCCATTTGTGGCACTCAAAGACAACCCGGTATTGCTTTCAGCCGTTCCAACCTTTAACGAACTCAACGCCCAGATGAAAGCCGCAGTACTTGAAACAGGTATCGACGGCAGCAACCTTTGTTGGGTAATGACAAAGAGCATGGAGGCGATTTTGGAGGGTACACCTATCAACGAAAAGGGTATCTTTTTGCCGATGATCCAAAACGGAAAACTTTGCGGTTTGCCAGTGTACACCTCAAATGTTATCCGTGATACTAAGGTATCGTACCAGAAGTACAGCGGCACAGCGTGGGCGGCAGCAGAAGACTTTGACCCACAGAAGAACACCGCCAAGTTTACCGTAACAAGTGCTGATGAGGTTAAGAACCTTTCGGGCATGAAGTCGGGCGACTACGTTAAGATTATCACAGGTACGGAGTACATCGGTTTGGGTGATTGGCGTTATCAGCCTATGGGTATGTTTGGTACTTTGCGCTTTATCGTCGATCCATACAGCAAGGCACGCAAAGATAGCGTAGATTTCGTGCTCAACACGGACTATGCTACTAAGACAATCCGCCCAGAGGCCTTTAAGCTGGGTAAAGTCGGCGGTAAGAAGTAATCACAATTTAAAGTTATAACGTTATGGCAGTAGTGAGTTTGGCACTTTTTAAGAAGCACGTAAGGGCTGATGATTTCGCCGATGATGACGAGTATTTGCAGCATCTATTAGATACAGCGGAAAGCGCAGTTATCACGGCGACCAATAGAACCCAAGAGGAATTGGCGCAGATGGGTAATGGACATGATGTACCTACCCCCATAAAACACGCTATAATGATGTTGGGCGCACATTGGTACAATCAGCGTGAAAGTGTGAGTAACGTGCAGATGCACGCCGTGCCTGATTCGCTACAAGCCTTAATTAAACCCTATCGGAAATTAACGGAATGAGAGCAGGAGAAATGAAATATCGTTTGCAGTTGTTGAAGCCTACGGCGACAACAAACGACTACGGCGAGGAAGCGACAACCTACGAGCCTATACGTACCGTATGGGCAGAAAGGAAGAAGCAGAACGGAAACCGTAGCGAGGAAGTGGGCGAACATTTCCCCGACTATCGAGCCGAATTTAATGTGAGGGACGCACACCCGGTTAAAGAAAACTGGAGGGTGCAGCAGTTGGGCGGCTACCTTTATACGGTTGTTGCCATCATCCCAAACATTGATAGAGGTATGAACACTTTAGTTTGTGAGCGAGTAAACGAGTAATCAAGTTATGGCAAATCAATACGACGATACGCAGTTGCAGAAGTTGTTTACCGAAATGGACGTTAAACACCGAAAGCGAGCCTTAAAAGGTGCTTTCAGGAGAGAGGCGAACCAAGTAAGGCGAACAGCTATTAACAATTTGCGCAGCTCATTACATAGCAACCGAGATTTGGAAAAGGGTATTAGGGCTATCGTATTTAAAAAAGCCGCCGGATTTCGTGTTACTATCGGCACGAAGAAAGCCAACCGAAAGACTGGAAAGGGTGAAAAAGGTATGCACATCAATCGCCAGGGGCTAAAGAAACCTGTTTTGATATGGGCAGAGGGTGGAACGGAGCAACGAAAGACCAAGACCAAAACAAGGGTTTTTGTTAGGGAACGCCGGGGCCACAATACCGGACGCATGAAACGATATGGCTTTATGCGTAAGACCCAAACAGATGTTAGGGATAAGGTAACGGCAGATTTGCGTAACGAGATAGTAGAAAGTGTAACTAAGACTGCAAATAAGTATGGCTGCAAATAAAACATCATTAAGCGCAGGTAGCATTATCCGTGATATGCTTTTGCAAGACCCAGAGGTAGCGAAGCATACTAAAAAGGTTTTCCCAGTTGCTACGGACACGGCGGTTTTGCCGTACATACTTTATCGCCGTGCCTCAATCGAGCAAAACCCGACCAAGGCAGGTTATCCGGGAGCCGACACCGTGACGATCGAGGTTATTTGTTATACCGAGAAGTACGGTGAGGGCGTGGAGTTAGCCGAGGCAGTAAGGGCAGCTTTGGACGGCAAGCAAGGCGAAAAGGACGGTTTAGTTATGCGTAGTTGTGTATTGACTGATAGCGAAGAGGGCTACGATAGTGATGCCTATGCGCAGCAGTTAGTTTTTAACATTAAAATTTAGTAAGATATGAGTTATTGCAATGGTAGTAATATGTTGCTTTATTTGGGTGAAGATGCTTTCGGACACTGTACCACCCACACGGCAACTATGAACAGTGAGACCAAAGACCGTGCAGTTAAGCCAGCAGCAAGCAAAGCCAAGACTAACGGAATGTGGAAAGAAAAGGGCGTAACAGGTCTGTCTATTGCCATTTCAGCCGAGGGCCTTATCTACGATGGTGAGACCGAAGCAAGCTACCAAAAAATGTTGGCAGCGTGGAAGTCAGGACAGCCAGTTAAGATTAAGTGTATGCAGAGAGGTGAAAGCAAAAAGCCATATTTGGCAGGTAGCTTTATCATTTCTTCTTTGGAGCGAACCGACCCGGCTCAGGACGATAGTACTTATACTATCAATCTTGACAACAACGGCGAGCCGGACACACTCGACGAAACGGCGTTTACTGATAGTGCCGTGGTAGCATCCGAAGACCACACAGCATAACCCAGTTAATTAAGTTCATATATGAAAAAGGTTGAGATTAAAATCGGTAACGAGGTTTTCCCATGCCGTCAGACAATGGGCGCAATGCTTAGATTTAAGCAGGAAACAGGGCGAGAGGTTACAGAAATCGACGCTACAAGTTTCACCGACATTTGTACGTTCCTTTGGTGTTGCATCGTTTCAGCATCCAAGGCAGACGGCAAGAAATTCAAACTTTCTTTGATGGACTTTGCCGATAGTGTCAGCCCGGAAGATATGAATGAATGGGCTAAAGCTATGGGCCAGGCCAACGAAGAAGATGCCGAGACCGATGCAGACGAAAAAAAAAGTTTGCAATAAATGAAGTATTGGGCTTTGCTTTAGGTTGCATACGTCTTTCATACGATGATTTTTGTAGGCTAACGCCTGATGAATTTAACAGCGTATGCAAAGCGTACTTAGACCAAGAGCAAAGCCAATACAAAGATAATTGGGAGCGTATGCGTATGTTGGCGTGCATAACTATTCAGCCGCACGTTAAGAACAAATTAATGCCCCAGAAGCTATTACCGCTTTCGTGGGATAATCGTAGGAAGTCAAATAAAGCAAAGACCGAACACATTACAGCCAAGGAAGCGGAAGAAAAGAGAAAACAAATTATCGCCCTATTGGGTGACAAATATTAAAGACTATGGCAGGTAAAAGTACTATATCCATAACGTTCAAATTGGACGGAGACGGTAAGGGGTTTAAAGACCTTTCGCAAAATGCGGACGGCCTTAAACAAGCCATGACCGCCGCTATTGTGGAAGCCGACAAACTTAAATCGTCGTTGATCAACTGGAGCCAAGGCGTACAGGCTTTGGGCGCAGTATCTAACGCCGTCAGTCAGCTAAATGGTACTTTGCAGGACATTACCGCCGATAGTAGAGCCTTTGGCGCAGCTATGAAAGCCGCTAACACGATGGCAGGTAAGAACGCCGAGGGCTTTGCGAACCTCAAAGGACAGGTAGCCGATTTATCCAAGACTTTGCCTATTGCACGTGACGAACTCGCAAACGGCTTATATCAGGTAATCAGTAATGGTGTGCCCGAAGACAATTGGATAGACTACCTTAACAAGTCGGCTAAAGCATCCGTGGGCGGCATTGCTGATTTGGGCGAGACCGTAAAGGTAACATCTACGGTTATCAAAAACTATGGTTTGGCATGGGACGCAGCCGAAAGCGTGCAGGACAAAATACAGCTCACGGCAAAGAATGGTGTAACATCATTTGAGCAGTTAGCCCAGGCCCTACCGAGAGTGACCGCCAACGCCTCAACATTGGGCGTAAGTGTCGATGAACTTTTGGCAAGTTTTGCAACGCTTACAGGTGTTAGCGGTAATACTAACGAGGTTGCAACCCAGATGGCAGCAATCTTTACCGCTATGGTTAAGCCGTCAAGCGAAGCAACCGAAATGGCGGAAAAGATGGGTATTGAGTTCAATGCCGCATCTATCAAAGCCGCCGGAGGTTTGCGTAACTTTTTAACCCAGTTAGACGCATCCGTTAAGGAGTATGCCGCCGCTAACGGCGTATTGGAGCAACAGGTTTACGCTAAGTTGTTTGGTAGTGCCGAGAGTTTGCGAGCCTTAACGCCGCTTACTAATCAGTTAGCCGAGAAATTCAGTGAGAACGTGGACGCAATGGCGAATAGTGCCGGAACCATCAACGCCGCCTATAACGAAATGAGTAGTACAGGCAGCGCAACCACACAAATGCTGAAAAACCAATTAGGCGCAATAACTGATGTAGTAGCCGGGTTTGTTGGTGGAGCGATGCCAATACTTAGTTTTACCTCACAGTTGGGTATAACCGCAATGAGTATTACAAGTTTGGTTAAGACACTTAAAGCCCTGAATATCCAACAAGGCATTTTAACGTTACGCTCAAAGGCAGGTGGCGCAGCGATGCTTTTGTTTGGACTTAATGCAAGCCGATCGGCGGCGTTTACACGTGTCTTTAGTGCAGCTTTGAAAAGTGGTGCATATTCGGCAACCGCTTTCAAAATTGCCCTTAAAGGTTTGATGATTACCACCGTGGTAGGTGCTGCAATTGTGGCGGTAACATCGGTTATTGAATATTTCGCAAATAAGACCGATGAGGCTACCGACAAGACAAACGAGTTTAGCGAAGCCGAAGACGCTTACAAGAATGCAGTGGCAAGTACTAAGGTTGAGTTAGACAAAGAGATTAAGGCTTTGGGCGACCTCATTACCGCTAAAAAGGACACCACCGAGGCAGTAAACCACCTTAACGCCGTATATGGTGATTTGTTCGGGAGCCATAAGACAGCATCCGAGTGGTACGATACATTGACACGCAAAAGCCAGATATACGTTAAGCAAATCGGATACGAGGCACAAGCAAAGGTGTTGGCTACAAAGTTGGCTGAAAAGCAAATCGAGTTGGAAGATAATTACGCTAAACGCCGTGAACTCTGGAAAGCCGGGGGCGCACAGAAGACTACTAAGCGGACTATTACCAACCGATCAACTGGAGGTGACAGCTACGAAGTTGTTACAACGGAAGACACCAAGGAGTATGCCGATTTGAAGGACAGCGCAAGGGGGCTGATACCGGAAATCCAAAGTTTGCAAAGACAATTGGGCATAGCCCAGAAGCACATGGCCGATTGTTCTAAGCAGATGGCGGCGGTTGATGCTAAGATGGGACATAACAACAAGACCGTTAAGGTTAGTGCAATGACCTATCAGCAGGTAGCGGACGCAATCGAGAAGACAGAAAAGAAACTTAAAAATACGACTGATAGCAAGGAAATAGCCAAGCTAAAAGCGTATAATACGGAATTACACAACCGTAAAAAGTTATTAGATAAATCGTTGGGCTTTAATACGTTCAAAGGTAATAAGAGCGGCGGCGGCAAGAAAAACAAGCCAGTTGCAGACCCTAAGACCTACGAACAGTTAAGTACTAATATCGAGTACTACAAAAAGAAGCTCACCACGGCGAGCACCGCCGAGCAAGAAAAGATAAGGGCGAATATCCAAGCATGGGAGAAAAAGAAAGCGGCTATCGAATTAGCCCAGAAAGCCGCCGAGCGACCAACCGAAATTAAGACGTTGCAAGACGTTGAAAAGGAATTGGACTATTTGCAGACCCTACGAAAGACCGCCAACAAAGACGATTTAGCAGGTATTGACAAACTGATAGGCAAAACCGAGCTATTGGGCGCAGCTATGCAACGCCCGGCAAAGTTGGAGACCTTACAGGACATTGACAAAGAAATAGAGTACCAACAGAAGTTGAGGGCTACGGCATCCAAGGAAGCTATAAGCGGAATTGATGCAGAAATCAGTAAGTTGGAAACTCTAAAGAACTATATCGAAAATGCCACGGTGATAGATACACCCGACGACGCATTGAAGACGTATGAGCAGCTTAATATTAAGTTGGCATACTATAATGAGTTGTTGGAAAAAGCCACCGAGGAACAACGCCCAGAGATACAAAAGCACATTAACGATATTGAGGGTATTAAGAAAGCATGGGACGATAGTTTAGCCGCTTTGAAGAAGCCGGGAGACATTACCCAACTTGATACTATCGAGAAGTTAGACGAAGCAGTAAGGTATTATCAGGAGCAGCAGAGCAAGCAGAGTGCCGACGAAATCCAAAACACGCAAAGGACAATCGACGCTTTGGAAGCGAAGCGAAAGGCGATGCAAAGGGGTATTGAAATACCATCAATGCAAAAAGAGATAGCCGAGATTAACGGACTTTCTAACCGAGAGTTTAAGATCAAGGTTAAGGGTATTGGCTTTGATGCACTAACCGACAAAATCCGGGAACTGCAAAAGCAGCTCAACGATACCAACAACCCGGTAACGGAGGGACAGCGCAAGGACATCGAGGAAATGATTAGCACCTATGAGCAATGGCGCAAATCTTCTATTTCTTCTTTCGACACCGTAAAGTCTGGTTGGGACGGCATCAAGGGTATTGGCGACAGCATCAACAGCATAACCGACGCTTTGGATGGCAACGGTAACGCATGGCAGAAAGTAACCGCTATCGCGGACGGCTTTATACAACTGTATGAGAGTATCAGCGCAATAGTAGGTATTATTGATATGCTAACGACCGCCTCAACCGCCCATGCCGCCGCAAAGACCGGAGAGGCAGCAGCCACAACCGCCACGGCAACCGCCCAGGGAGTTGAGACAGCAGCGCAGACGGCGGCAGCGGCGGCGATGATTCCGGTTATTGTCGCTAACAAGTTGGCAACAGCAAGCTATATGGAATTGGCAAGCGCAATGTACTTTGCCGCCCATGCCTCAATACCATTTGCAGGTTTCGGAATAGCAGCAGGGTTTGTTAGTGCGGCTACTGCAATGGTGGAAGCCGTGGGAGTAATGCCATTTGCAAATGGTGGTGTTGTTTCGGGGCCTACGTTGGCTTTGGTTGGTGAGTACGCCGGAGCGAGTAACAACCCGGAGGTTATCGCACCACTTGATAAGCTACGTAGCATGATACAGCCGCAGGGCGGTATCGGTGGTAATGTTCGCTTTGAAATCGAGGGCAGAAAGTTAGTTGGGGTAATATCCAATACAACGAGAGTAGCCGCCAAGAGCGGCAGAAAGTCAAACTTTTAATTATTAGTTAATATGTATATACACGGCAGTTTTCTAAGTCAGCAGAGCGATACGATAACGGTACACATCGTTACCGGGAACGATCGCACGCAGACTATTGAAATAGGTACAGAAAAGGCAGATGTATATTTTAGTGAGGATCCGGCAGAAATCGAGAATGAGGTAAACGATACTTTCGATGTGCTTTTGAGAAATTCGGCTAAAATAAGATTGCTTTGTGGCAACCTGATTACAGACCTTTTCAGTACCTCATGCCGTGATGCAGTGGTAAACCTCTACAAGAACGATACGTGTATCTTTGCCGGGTTCATCGAGCCACAAACTTTGTCGCAGCCGTATAACGACAGATGGGACGAACTGGAATTAAATTGCATTGATGCGCTTAGTGCTTTGCAGTATAGCAAGTATAAGAATGTGGGCGCATTGGGCGTTATCTATGCTTTCGTCAAGGCAGAGGCAGCGCAGCGTAGTTTTTACGATATTGCCACCGAGATACTGCAAGGTGTTACAAAGGGATTGGATATATTGGGCAACCAAAATATTAAATTCTGGTATGATGGCAGCAAGGCAGTTGATGCACAGACCGCCAACCGCTATCAGGTATTTAAGCAGCTTTCAATATCTGATTTGTTGTTTTTGGGCGATGATGAGAGCGACGTTTGGCAGCAAGACGAAGTGTTGGAGGAACTTTTGAAGTACCTTAACTTACATATCGTGCAGGACGGCTTTAACTTCTATATCTTTTCGTGGGAATCCGTCAAGGCGACACCTGATAAGATTATTTGGCATGACATCGTAGCCAACAGCACCAAGACAACGGCGCAGCAAGCCGTGACAATCGCTTTGGCTAACGTAGCCGATTGCGATACCACGATAAGTATAGGCGACGTATATAACCAACTTCTATTAACCGCCAAGGTGGAAGACATCGAAAGCGTGATAGAAAGCCCATTGGACGATGATTTGTTGGTTAGCCCATACATTAATAAGCAAAAATACCTAACCGAGTATTCGAGCGACGGAGAGGGAAAGACCGCCTATAATGCTTTTTATGCTATGACCCACAACCAAAAAGCCACGTATGGCGCAGGTGCTATTACTGATTGGTACGTGCAGGTGATGCGTAACAAACAATGGACGTTCCCGATGAAAGGCAACACAGATATAGACATCGTGGACTATTTCGGCAGCGAGGGCACAGACCAACACGCTTTGCCTGATTGGTTAGGGCAAGCACCGGGGGCGGCTATTATGGCTTTGGGCAGCGTCAAGATGAACACGGCCAACGATGATAACAGCCCGACATCTAAGGTAAACATGACTAACTATTTAGCAGTGTCGGTTAATGGCAATGGCATAGACAATGACGAAAACAAAACCTACCCAAGTGTGGCAGACATACAGAAAAATATACCGTATGCCGTCTATACTGGTAACAAGGCAGGGGGCGTTTTTTCGCCGCCAGACGAGGAAACCACCAACTATATAGTATTGTCGGGTAAGGTTATCTTAAACCCGATAATGAGGCAGACCAACACGTACACCAACCTACATAACAAGGAGTGGCACGGCGGTTTACCTATGGGTTTAAAGGAAAACGAGATTTACGTATGGCATCAGACCGTACCGAGCCGTAACAATGGTGATGGCAGGTATTACACCCGGCAGTATTGGCAAGCCGAGACCCCGGACAAAGAAGTATCATGGCATGAGGGCGCAGATAGCGGATTTTATCCATATACCGGGGAGGGCCCAGAGGAATACGAATTTAAGTACAGCGCAGTAGGCGACAGTACCGACACAATCAGTAAGGTAGCCGTATTAGCCTGTATGTTGGTTATCGGCGACAAATGCGCAGTGGAGACCGGAAGCGATGGGCAGACAACCGATTTTGTTTGGCAGAAATATAAGGAGCGGAGCGAGTGCCAAAGCGATGATGAATATTATCAGCAGTGCTTTACTATTGGCTTTGACCCTAAGATAGGTGATAAGTTGGTGGGCACAGAGTTCAGCATCCAAAACAACATCGACTACAAGATGGGTATTGATGCGGAGGGTATAGCAATACCGATTACCAAGGGCGACAAGATAAGTGGGCAGGTTAGGTTTATGATATTAGGCCCTGTTAATGCTACATGGGACGTTATCACACGCCGCCACCCTACCTTTTTCAGGCATACGAAGTGGAGCAGCTCATCAGTACCGCTTTTAGCCCATGTTAGTAGCATCCTGATTAAGTCGTTTGAGGTTAAAGTTTATAGCGATAATGGACTAATCAGCAATGGCAATGATGATAACGATATTATCTACATGAGCGACACCAAAGAAACCTTTGTGAACAAAAAGGACGATTTGGAGTTTAAGATAAATTCGGCATTGACCGCCACGGAGTGCGCCCAGTTGGGAGTTAGCAATACGGTGAAGTTATCCACACCGTTGAATATATCAACCGGGGACGGAGTGTTAGAGGTGTACGACCGAAACGGCAACGTTAAGGCAAAGCCCGAACAAATCTACGTGGATAGTTATTATACTGAATACCATAAGCCACGTATCGTGATGGAGCAGAAACTAAGGGACATTGATAATGTTGTTAGTCTGTTTAACCATTATCGCCACGAGGCTTTGAACAAAGAATTTTTCGTGCAGGGTATCGGCAGAAACCTTATTGAGGGGCGTGCCGACCTCACATTAAAGGAGATTGGCACATGATCGACGTTAAGCAGATAGCAAAACCCAGGAACAGCGGCAACGGTGGGGCATCCACCGGAGGCGGCAGCGGTTACGGCGGTATCGGCAGAACAGCTGACGAAGCCAAGCACGCAGCCAAAGCCGATATAGCGACACACGCAGAGCAAGCCGAGTACGCAAACCGTGCCGGATATGCGAGCCGTGCCGCCTATTCCGATTTAGCCGGAGACGTTGCGGAGGATAGCCCAATTAACGACCGCTTTTTGTCGAAGATTACCGCCGACATAGCGCAAGGGCACATTACTTTTCAGCAGGGCTTAACGGCTATCGGTTTGGCAGTATTCAAGGACGGCGTACACTTTGGCGAGTTTGTCAAATCCCTGTATGCAGGTAAGGGCGCAGGTATTGACGCACAAGGTAACGCCGAAGTAGAAAGCCTAAGAGTGCGCAGTTACTTTGAGTGTCTGGAATTGATAGTAAACCGATTGTCTGCAATCGAGGGCGACCAACTTCTAACGGAAGCGGACACAATCGAGAGTGTGGACGATTTGGGCGATGGTTGTTTTGGTTTGCACCTGAGAAGCAAATGGGACGGATATTTTACCGCCCAAGCCGAAAACAATGTGCTTAAAGGTATCATCAATACTTTGGCGCAGGGAAGCGGAAAGTATTACACGGCATGGTTTAGAGTTAATAGCGTTAATACCGCTAACAACTACATAGAGGTGACGCAGTACCCGGACACCGAAGTACCAAGCGGCAAGAATTACCCACCATGCGAAATGATGAAGATTGCACGATGGGGAAACCAAACGGACACGAAACGGCAAGATTGTTTGTACCTATCAAGCACAGAGGGGCGAATCGTCAAGCTAAAGGGAGTGACTAAGCCGATTTTGGATAATGCCAACTACGGTGCAGCTTTCGGCAGTTTGCCCGAATTTGTGTACGAGCTATTGGACGATAACGGCAACCCTTTGCCGATACGTGATGGTTTAGACTATATGTATATACCGGGTATCGTCACAATGGACGTTATCAGACTTAACAAGTGGACTGGTAAGCCATTGGCTACGTATGTAGATCGTGGAGCATGGAGGCAGAGCGGCAAGTACTATTGTGACGCCATCAACCCGGACACCGGAGAGTATGAGACATCAGACGTTTGGTTTAATGGCTGCAAGTATAGATGTTGCAAGAACCTCACAACGACCGCCCCGGCATGGAACAATACCGATTGGGCGATGATCGAGGGAAACCCAGACTTTGCCGTAGATTTCCAAGAGCCTGAAAGTATCTTAGACCCGGACAAAATAGACCTCACGCTAACCATCGTGGCGACCCTGTATAATATGAATATCACAGATGATATTTTGGACGCAGACGTAATGTGGACGAGATACAGCGAGGACACAGAGGGAAACGAGAGAACGGCAAGCGACAATGTTTGGAGTTTGCGACACGCCAATACCGGAAAGTCTTTACACCTCACAGCCGAGGACATGGACTTTAACGGCTATATGCCCAAAGTGATACGCTTTACGGCTACCGTTACTTTGCGTGATGGCATGGGCAACGAAACAGCAACGGCGGCAGTCAGTTACGAGTATTAATTTAAAATAGCGCAGTTATGAAGACAAAAAGATTTGATTTCAACTTTAAGCCACTGCAAATTAATGTTAGCATGGTGGTTGAGGGCGGCGTATCGGATAGTCAGAACTACGACGCAGACACCGACACATATACGCCCGACTATACCATAGACGCATCTAACTTAATAGTGCAGCCGAATATCAGTAGGCTTGACAAAGACGAGGTTTTAACGCCGGGCTTGATTAATCAAGACCTCACTAACGTAGTCTGGTATGAGGTGAACAAAGGAGCGGCCGACACCGTGATAGATAGCACTAACCCAGACTTTGAGGTAATCAGCGAGGGCGCAAAGGCAGGACGTATTAGGATCAAGAAGAACGCCAAACCGCAGATACCTATGAATCTACGATTTGAAGCCGACTACAAAGACCCACGTACTAATCAGGTGTACCACATCATCAAGCCGCACCAAGTGCAGTGCAAGAACGCTACAACATACACGCCACTTCTGGTATTGGATGCAGCCGCCCAAACTATCTACAACCCATTGAGCGACCCGGACACACAGACGGTACACGCATCATTGAGATTGGGCGTTAATGAGTGCCCGGAGAATAAGCGTTTGTTTGTTTGGGAAGTAATGCGAGACGATGGAACGTTTACCGCCGTAGGCAGCGACACCACGTTAGACTATGACGTAGTGGTAGCAGCAGACGGAAACAGTTGTACCGTTAATCGTAGCCTCATGGGTACAGAGCTTTATTTACGATGCAGGGCAAAATATAGCCCGGACGGAAACCCAAGCAGCGTAGCACTATCGGACAACGCCCCTACTAAGTTAGTGGCATTTATTCGCAGAATCCCAAAATTTGAGTACGACATCGGCGAACTACCTACCAACCTACCAAGTGGTTTGTTAGAGATTGCGCCAACGGCGAAGATTTGGAACACTAACGGCATGATCGACAACCCGGAGCGTGAGTTATTGCCGCTTTGGTATGTTGCGACCAACGCACAGTCAGGAACGCTTAACTATTCGCTCATAGCGCATGGAATGGCACCGACGCTTTCAACTGGAAAGGTTAGCCGGACGTTGGGCGGTGTTTATGGTTTGGACGTTAAGGACGTTGGCCCTACGTGTGCGTGGGAAGACAGCGACGGCGCAGTATTCGTTGATGCAGACGATAACGTAATATTAATCAAATAACAATTTAATCAATATAAGATTATGGCAAGATACATTAAAGCAAATCCATTGGTTGCACGATACTTGCAACTGGAGAATGACCGTAACATGGTAAGTGATGGCAACTATCTGTTTTGGCAAAACGATATGTTGAAGTTTGGCCCACTAACCCAACTTAACGACATATTGGTTAAGATTGGAGGTATTGCACTTATGCCGCATGAGGCGAGAAGTGAGCAGGACGGTACTATTTGCCGACCTTTGCCAATGGCAACCGATGCACGCTTTCAGCAGCCTATTAAGGCTAACGTTAATGATGCTATCGTAGGTGACAACACCAACACCGAGCAGGGAGCAGATGGTAAGGGCGAGAACACAGAGAGCACCGACAATGGCGGCAACAGCAACGAGGGCCAGGCCAACGAGGAAAATGCGGAGGGCGACCAACAGCCGGAAGCGTCAGAGAGTGAGCAAACAGAAAGTGAAACCAAAAAGTAAGGAACTATGAGCAAAGCGAGTACAACCCGAACGATTAAGTTTATTGCCAAGGCAGGAACTTATACGGCATTAATCATGTGCCCAGATGGTGACATCTACCAAGAATGGGAGGGCACGGAATCCGACGTTACTAAGGTGTTCCCAAACTTTGAACAGACAAAGCCGAAACTTAACTTTGTCTGTATGAGTAGCCGAGTAGCCGAGGGAGTGGCAACGCCTGATAGTATGCAGTACTTTTTCAATGGCACGAAAATCGAGTTTAACGGCGATACGTCAAGCGGCATTTTTGCAGGCTACTTTAAGAAGTTTGCGCCAAGCGGCGACAACATCTACTATGGTTTGCAGATTGTTAAGAATTTGGTAGAAATCGCAGGTTTTGCCCCGGTAACTATCAAGATGGTGGCGGCTATCAGTTATGGCACGCAAAGCGATAATATCCAAGCTACCTATACAATCCCAGTGCAGAAAGCAACAGGTACAAGTTATCGTGTTACCATCGCCGCAGGAGATAACAAGGGCTTTGTTATTACCGACAAGGGCGGCAGTTGCGTTTTAAAGGCAATGGCATACCAGAACTACGAGGAAATCACCAAAGATTTAACCTACGTGTGGGAGAAGATGGGGACCAGTAAATGGGAACCTATCAACGGACAGACCGCCCAGACGCTTACAGTGTCAGACAGCAGCATAGACACATACGGCGAGTACCGGGTAACTGTTAATCGTAGCGATACTGAAATCGGTAAGGACATACAGGGCGTTATGGACGCATCCGACCCCTACGACATCGACGCACGCCCGACACCGGAAGACGAAGCGATAAGCGAAGATGAGAGCGGCAACGGCAAAGTAACCTACACGCCGTGGATCGTCAAGCGTGGAACTAACACGCAAGCAATCAAAGACGCTAAGTTTTTCTTTGTCGTGAAAGATGCAGCAGGTGTTCTTCTGAATGGCAAAGCCGACCGAGAAACGGCGGTTGCAAGCTATGCCGTAACACGTGATATGTGTTTGCAGAGTGGTGGAGACATCAGCGTAACGATAACATCAGAAAGTTAAGCCTATGGGTGTGTCAATAACAAGAATAGTTAAGTTTATACGCAAGGGAAAGGGCGTAATTGTCGCCCAATCCCGAAACGTATATAACTATACCTACAAGGAGTGGACGCAGTTCTACGGACTTAGTGGGCGGTCAGTCAATTGGGACGGAATCATAAATGTATCTGATTTTTCCGTAGGTGACACGATGGTTATTAATGGCACGGTATCAGACAAACAACGTATTACCATCAGTCTTTACGCTAAAGTAACGGCAATCGACACAAACCGGGCTATAATAACGGCTCAATCACTATACTACATTGCAAGTGGTGAGAATGGAGAAGACGGCATAGATGCTATAACCATTGATATATCGCCGGAGAACATTTTGCACAAGAAAGCCACAACCAAATCAACCTATAAAGTCAATATTAAAGTATATAGAGGTGATACCGCCCTATCATACGGAGACGATGGTTTTAGTTGTTCGGGGTTGGCTACTATGGTATCGGGGTTTTCTTACAAAGGCAGTCTAAGCGGAAACGTCTATACATACGATATTTCGATAGAGGCTAACAAGGCCCCTAATACGAGCATCGGAGTAACAATTAAGGTTGGAAACAAAACCTTTACCCGAAATATAAAGATAAATACCGTAGCCGATGGGCAGACCGGAGCCAAAGGCGACAGAGGCCCGGCACTACGAGGCCCACAAGCGTGGAGCGATTGCGCCGTAGGCTATGTGTTCCAATCAGGTGCAAGCGGCGAGGAATACAAGGACGTAGTTTTGTACGGCAATAACTATTATTCTTGCATCAAATCGCACACCAAGACTGCAAGCAATTACCCAGGAAGTGCAACCGACACCAATAGCGGACTTTGGAAGTTAGCCGACAAACTGGAAATGGTGGCTACAAAGATACTGTTAGCGCAGTATGCTTTAGTCAAAAATTTGGGTGTGGAGGCTATCGACATGAAAGACGCTAACGGTAACATTATCTTTCAGGCAAAAGACGGCAACGTTACTTGCAATAGCGGTACGTTCACAAATGGCACGTTCACAAATGTAAAGGTTATCGGCTCAATACGAAATCCTTTCAATTTGGCTAATGATAGCTTTGATGTTGATTACAGCGATAATGTGGCTATGCTTAGTAGCGGTGGCGGTTGGTTAGATGCCTATTCTATGCCGTGGGACGTAAGCCAGAATGGAAGACGACTAACCATTGTAAACTACAAATGGGGCGGCACAATGGCGCAAGGTCAAGCCGAAATTAGTGCGCCAAATGGCAAATACTTCTTTGAGGACGGAATCCAAAAAAGCAAGTTAAAAGTTAGCCGTGAAATTGTGGAAATGATAGGCTACGGCACTACCACGGAGTTCTACGGTTGGATCGTGCTAAATCGTATTGACTTAATGACAAGTCAAAAATATGGGCATTGTTTAAAGGCTTTGGCATTTGGCACGGTATCGGGTGGAAACAGTAGTAGCAACACATCAATAACGAGCAATACGTTTGATGGCAGCAAACTAACGGTAGCCCGACAATCTGAAGGACTTTACCGGGTATTTTTTCCGAGTACGTGGTTTACTTATACAAGTAATTGCCGTGTAATATTAACCGGGAGAGGCGTATGCTACGGTGCAAGTAGCCCAGTAAAAGCCACTATGCACTCATTGGGTAACGGTTACTTTGATGTAGTCGTATCGGACGATGCAACCCGAAACGATGGCAGCTTTGATTTTATAATTTATAATGGGTCAGATTTTGACATATTAAAATAGTAGTAATTATGGCAGTAAAGAAAACAAAAAAGTTGAGTGGTCAGGCAACAGTAACGACCATCAACAACGACCAGAAATTTCCGGTAACGGACGCAAACGGAAAGGTTACGCTTATTTCATTGGCTAACCTCAAAACCGCTTTGTTGGCAGGTATGAACCTTAACGGCTTATACGATGGTATCTTTATTATGTACCACCGTAAGAGCGATGATTATCCACTCATGGTTAAGCCTCATAAGTGGACATCGTTGCAGAACAGCGGCGAAATTGCCGACGGTGTGGTGGTAGTCGAGGGCGGCAAAATCTTAGTCGTGGCCCCTACCGAATCAACTTCTAAGCTAACGTGGAGTAGCGCAGCTATCAGCGGAGGCGGTACGACAACAACCGATCGTGTTACAGCGATGAACGATTGGAACGGCAAGGCAAATACGGCGGCTACTATCAAGGCAAGCAAAGCCAATGCAATCACCAATACGACGCAGTATGCACCGGGCTACTGCAATCTGTATAGCCGTGCAAACGCTAACGGCAAAGGTTTGACAGCAGGTAAATGGTGGTTGCCATCGTTGGGTGAAATGTTTATGATTTATGCCAACATGACAAAAATCAATTATGCTTTGTCCCTGATTACCGGAGCCACCCAGTTAGTCGAAGATTGGTATTGGACTTCTACCGAGTACAGTGCTGCCAACGCATGGAATCTGGACCTCATCGGCGGTACGTACGATTGGTACGCTAAGGCCAGCAGCGCGCGCAGAGTTAGGGCAGTGTCAGCATTTATTAGTTAGTTCTTAATTTCTTAGTCTTTAACCTTTAGGTACGGCGAAAGCCGTACCATTATAAGGCAATTTAATAAACAAGCAATGGCGGTAAAATTAGTTTCAAGTACAAAGATTTATTTAGATGCACGCAAGTTGTTAGACATCATTTTGGATATAGTGCCCAATTTCCCACGTGCCTACAAATTCACCATCGGGGCAAAGCTGCAAGAAATTGGCGTTAATCTGATGCAGGAGATAGCCGCGGCGTACATCAATAAGGACAAAGCCGAAACAGTAAAGCACCTAACCGAGTTTCAGGCAGAGTTTGAAACAATGAAAACGCTAATGAGAATTGCCGGAGAAAGGGAGTGGATAAAAGGCAGAGGAAAGTTTGCGAATATTATCGAGTTAATGGACGAAATAGGTAAACAATCGTCAGCGTGGAAAAGCAAAGTAGTTAATACGCTTTGTAGCCAGAATCGGAATGTTACGACAGACCGAGAGCGCAGTTTTCCGTAATAAATGGGGTTTATGCCGTCATTTACGGCTAAGAACAAGATAATAAACCACAGATTGCGGCCACCGAGAACAGTGCTACCAACGCATGGAATCTGAACCTCAACGACGGTAATACGAACAATTGGAACACTAAGGCCAGCAACACGAACAGAGTTAGGGCAGTGTCAGCACTATTTACAGAAGACAGAAACGTGACAAATGATAATATATAATGGTAACGACAGAGTGGCTTTTAGATGCTTACTTTGATTGCCGTCATAGCAAAAGACGAACAGCAAGCGCAGTTGTTTACGAAATGGACTACGAAAGCCGTTTGATTGCTTTGCGTGATAGAATCAATAACCGAACGTACCAACCGGGTAAGTCTATTTGCTTTGTCGTAACACGCCCAAGATACAGAGAGGTATTTGCAGCATCCTTTGAGGATAGAATCGTACACCACTACATAGCTTTGCGCCTAACGCCGTTATTTGAAAACATCTTTAGCGAGCGTACATTTAATTGTAGGAAAGGCAAAGGGCAGCTTTATGGTGTTAATATGCTGAAAGAAGATATAAGGCAGTGCAGCAATAATTATACGGAAAATTGCCACATTATGAAACTTGACTTAAAAGGTTTCTTTATGAGCATCGACAAAAAGTTATTGGCTGAAATGGTAGATCGCTTTATAGTCGAGTACTACAAGGGCGAAGACATAGACGATTTGCGCTACCTTTGCCGTGTCGTTATTTTACACAGCCCCGAAAAGAATTGTGAACGGCACAGCCCTTTGAGCTATTGGGAGAAGTTGGATAAGAACAAATCACTATTTACAAATGGTGAGGGAAAGGGCGTAGCCATCGGCAACCTGTTTGCCCAGATATTCGCAAACTTCTTACTTAATACGCTTGATTGGTTTATCGAGAATGAGGGTATAGAACATCATGGCAGGTATGTGGACGATTTCTATTGCATCCATAAGGACAAAGAAAAGCTATTGGCGTTAATGCCTAAGATACGTGAGCTATTAGCCAAGTTAGGTTTACGACTGAATGAGAAGAAGTTTTATTTGCAACATTACAGCAAAGGCGTGGAGTTTACCGGGTCAATAGTCAAACCCGGACGTGTCTATACCTGTAACCGCACGATAACAAACTTTATTGCGGCAGTCAGAAGACTAAACAAGGCAAACAACGAGCGTCAGGTATTACACGCAGTATGTAGTATCAACTCATATTTAGGTTTGCTACGGCATACCAACGAATATGCTATACGTCGCAAAGTGCTTAATATGATTGAGCCGCACGTATTCAAAGAATATGTGTACATCAAAGGACACTACGAGGTATTGGCAATTAAGAACAAACATAAATTGAGGTATCAAACAATGCAGAGAATTAGAAATGGCGACTACTGATAAAGCACCCATTACCCTATCATCCGATAGGTTAGATATGGACTTATTTAGATTGCTACTTACAGGATATGTAGTAGTAACAGAGCAGCGAGACGGAAAAGTGATTTATGAACTTAACAGCATCGAGCACCATGCAGATAATTGAAATAGTAGTATCGGTTATTACCGCTTTGGGCGGTTGGGAAATGATTAAATATGTGATGAATCGAAAGACCAACCGCCGAAAGGAGGAAGCCGAGGCCGACAACGTAGAATTTAATGTTTTGCGTGAGGCTATGGACTTTTTGCAAACTCAACTCAAAGATAAAGAGCAACGATTTGCAGAGCAAACCGATTTGGTGAGAAAGCAGAATTTAGATATTTTGCAGCTCAACAAGGAAAAGGCGCAGTTAGAATTAGACCTACAACGCTATAAGTGTGTAATTAAGGGTTGCACTAAACGTGACCCACAAAATGGTTATTAATATGAGAAAGATTAATGAGATCATCGTACATTGTACGGCAACCGCCGAGGGCAAGAACTTTAAGGCGGCAGACATTGACGGATGGCACAGAGACCGAAACATGAGATGTATCGGCTACCATCATGTAGTAGATTTGGACGGAACGGTAGAGCCAGGACGACCAGAAAGTGAGGTGGGGGCGCATTGCCTGAAACACAACGCCAATAGTATTGGTGTGGTGTATGTGGGTGGTTTGGCATCCGATGAGAAGACACCAAAGGACACCCGAACACCACAGCAAAAGGCAGCTTTGGTTAAGTTGCTTACAGAGTTAAAGCACCGATACCCTAACGCCACGATCCACGGACACCGAGACTTTGCAGCCAAGGCGTGCCCATGCTTTGACGCTACCAAGGAGTACAAAGACATTAAGTAATGAGCCGATGAAGAAGTTTATAACTATTTGTATGTGCCTGTTAGCCCTGTTTGGTCTGATAGGCTGCAAGACTACCAAAAAGGCGGTATCGGAATCATCCACAACCACAAGAGAGGAAACCGACACCACCAAGTTAGTAACCGACAGCATCCACAAGGCGACCACCAAGCAGGAGAACCGAACCACCCTAACAATTTACAACGATTGGGGGTACATCGAGTTTGCCGACAGCGGCGGCACGCTAACCATAGATGGGGGCTTAATCAGTGCCAAGGGTGTAAAGTCATACCATCAAGGCAAGCGAGCCACACAAGCGAAAGCCGAGAACATCACCCAGAACGAGGACAGCACAGCCGCCCACAAGCTGCAAGCCAACGGAATACAGAGCCGAGACAACAAACAAGCCAAGCAAGAGCCACAGAAACAAGGCGTGAAAGCCCTAAAATGGTATCAGCGTACAATTTACCATATCGGCTTTTTATGTTGCGTGGCAGCGATTATTTACGCTATTTTTTTGTACCTAAGAAGAAAGAAATAAAATCTGTTTTCTAATAGTGCAAACCCGGTGCCGACCGTGAGGTTAGCCCGGGCGTTTTGGCTATTTGCCTAAGATGTAATCAATCACCTTTCTGTTTGCTTCGTCTATTTTGTCACGGCTGAATTTGATATATACACCTGTAATCTTAGAGCCGTGAACGTGGCCCAGTGCTTCGCTAATCGTGTCCTTTGGTATATCCAAGTCAGCGGCATAGGTAGCCCAGGAATAGCGGCCCCAATACGATGTTATTTCTTTTTCAATCGGTTTCATTATCGGCAAATGATTTTTTGTGTACTTTGGTTTGCCGTTGGCATCTACCTCAATGGGGCCAATACGTCTTAATCCCTCATTTAGGTGTGTCAGATAGTTGGTATGTGATTTGTAGCGGTCAAACGGCGAAAGAAGATGCTTTTTACCTTTGTATCGCTCAATTATCGCCGCCGCTTCTGGCTCAACCTTAATACTGTATAACTTACCAGTCTTTGCCCTACGGTATTCTATACGACCATCGAAATAGTCAGCAGGGGTTAAGTTGGCTAAATCTTTCATGTTGATACCCACCAGATAGATGATAAGTAAAAACATATCCCGATACTCGCTATCTACCTTATTAAGCTGCAAACCCATCATCAGGCGCAGTTTCTCAATAGGTACAACACGCATGGCGGTTTCTTCTGTTGGTATGTGGAAGTTACGGAAAGCGTAGTTTTGTGTGATACCATCATCAATAGCAAAGTTTATCACATTGCGTAAATTGCGTAAGTGCATGGCACGGCTATTTACACAAAGCCGAGGCATAGAGTTTTGAAAACCGATTACCCAAGTTTTGTTTATTTCGTTGAAGTGGACTAAATCAGCATCCCCACAATACAGATTTACTTTTTTCAAAGTTTGCTGAAAGAGCATCTTTGTACCACCTGTTTTTGTGTCTATTACCTTTTTGAACATTGCGCCCAAAGTTGGAACGCCAACCGTTGGGGCATCCAATTCCATGTTAGCGAGCATCTGGCGAAGTTGTGGAGGCGTGAGTTTGCCCCACATACCTTTTTCACGTAGTTCTAAGATACGGTTAGTAACTTGCATCAGGAGGGTTTGCAGCACGCTATTAATCTTTCGTGCGCCCTTACCAATACATTGCTTTGTAGTGGCATCCCACTCATCAGGCTTTAGAAATATGCCTGTTGCGATGTAGATGTTTGTGCCATACCCGGCACAGATTTGCACCGGGTACGTACCATCTTTCAACGCCCTACGAGTATCGAGCCTTAAATTTGATTTTGCCATATTGTTTTGCTTTATGTTTGCTTATTCTTTGCTGAAAAATGCGCCTAAATATACCACAATGTACCATAAAAACCGCCACCAACGGCATATTTTTACGATTATTTAGCAAATCGGCGATTTCTCTAATTTGCTGATATTTTATTATTACTTATTGATTATCAGTATTTTATGTGCAAAGAACTAACTATTTAAAGCCACAAGCGGCAGTATTTCTCCTTGATATTTTCAGGAAGATACTGCTGATAAACATCACAGAAAAAATTATAAGCCATGTTACAGGTAGCATCCAAACCATCCTTATAATCGTCGATACCAGCTGCAACTACAGAGAAATTCAGATTCAGCACCAAATAGGAATTACGCTCCGGGGTTGGATTCTTACCTATATAAAGATCACCAAAGAGCTGTTCAAACTTATCCTTCTTGTTCACATCATAGTAATTCTGGAGCATAGAAAGGGTAAGGCTCTTGCCGAAACGGCGAGGGCGAATATAAAAGAAATACTTATTTGCCGCCTCTATTTCTTCTATAAACGAAGTCTTATCCACATAATAGCAATCATCCTTTCTAACATCCTCAAAATTCATCATGCCATAAGGGATGCGCTTGCGATATACGCGTTTCTTCTTCTGTTCCATATCTACTACTTTTTAGACTTTATTCTTTCTTTGTGCAAAACTACAATAATATTTCCTAACTACCAAAGAAAAGGATGAGAAATCATACTTTATCTTATTTTTTTCTCCTCACCCAGACCTTATGGCTGTGCTGACCCACAGAGCGGATGGGAACAGTCTCGTCATGGGATATCTCCTTCAGCTCCAATGAGGCGGCGGTGCGGCTCAGGTTGTTGATGTAGGCATAGTCGGTAAGACCGATGAAGCCATTCTCATCGATGACATCCAGGGCTCGGGCGATCCGCTCCTCGCGGGTATATTTCTTTTTCAATATCAGTTTTACGCCACCCATATCCCGCTCCAGATCGCGGTCGGCTACCTGCTTCACAGACTTGATGAAATCGGGAGATGCCTTGAAGTTCACATCTCTTACGCCTACCTTGCGATATGTCATCTTGTCATCATCGCCCTGCATCTCCGTAGGCTTGTCATCCTCGAAACCCAAGGATAGAGAGAAGGTACCGAGACCCTCCAGATTCACATTATAGCCCATGGAGAGCATCTCAACCAGTATTTCTTCCACATCCATCAGCACTGCCTCCGTGGTACTTGGCGAAATGCCACGATGATAACCCTGCATCCTTTCGATGAATTCCTTGCGAGATAGAGTGCGGTTGACTACCATCTTGGGATAAACCTTTCGCTTGCCGGTATGATGAACATCCGACATCTCCTGCAACTTGTACTTTGCCATATCGATTCCTTTCCTTATTAAGTTCTACATCGTCATTTATAAAGAGAGACCGTAATCCTGGAAGAGATAGTTTGCATCCTTAAATGCATTCACCTATACTCTTAAGGATAATAGTCTGTATCATTAGAAGAAATCTCCGTTCAGCGATGTTGAATCTATGTTCAACAGTGTTGAACTTAAGTTCAGCAGTGTTGAATACAAGTTCAGCAGTGCTGAACATAACTTTCTCCACGGCAAAGATACAATTTTACCTAGAGATAAACAAGAATTGTTCAGGATTTAAACTAAATTAAACAAGGGAGCGGACTAAAGCATTGCCTAGTCCGCTCCCTTGTCTTCTAAGATATCATCTTTGATGTAGGAAAAGTAAAAAAGTACTATTTTGTTATATTACGAACGAAATGCGGAAAAGCTACTTCTCCTAATTCTGGTGCGTATTCAAAACCTTCGTAACTGAAGGCTGCCAATTCTTCTGGAGTAGCAAGTTGGTTACTCAGAATGTATCTCACCATAGCTCCACGGCAGGATTTAGCCCACACAGCCTGCATTTTCAGCCTACCATCCTTCTGGCGAACATAAAAGAGGGGCTGGATGACTTTCACTTCCCTGCAAATTCTCTTCCAATCAAACAGATGTTCATATTCTGCCGTAGAGAGATGGATAAGTATGCCATCGTCAGCTTTCACACTGTGGATAAGAACATCGGTCAGTTTATCTTTCCAAAATTGATTGATCGGCTTGTCGTTTGTAGCTTCAAGCGTCACGCAATGCTCCATACGATAAGGCACGATGCCATCCATCGGCCGAAGCAATCCATAGAGAAAGCAGGTAATCCAGAGATGTTTCTGGGCATACTGCAGGGATTCTTCTCCCAAAGTGTTGGCGCGTAGATGCTTATACGCCTGTCCATTGTAGGAAAGTATGGCAGGCATCTTCTCGGCAGCCATAAAATTACGATAGCGTTTCCAGTTTTCAGAAGCTATCTTGTGGCTGCAATCAAGTTGCCTAGCCAATTCCTCTACGTCCAGCTTAGCCATTTCTGCAGCCAACATTTCAGCCACAGATTGGAAAAGTGGCTTTGAAACAGCTGCCCTATCTGCCTTATCAAACATGATTTTGGCATTTGCCAATAATATCTGCATAATACGTTTATTTTAAAGGGTAACTCTTAATGAGAGTTTTGCTGGCAAAGTTAATGAAAATATGGCAAAACTCAAAGAAAAGTTCAATAAAAGTATAATATATTATAAATAAGAATGCCATATTGTACTTTATCTTGAGAAATCTGAGAATATTTATTATTTTTGCAAAAAGTTTAATCGTATTTGATAGAATGCAGCAAATAAACATCCAATATTACAACTCGCCCTGTGGAGAGCTAATTCTGGCATCAGTGGGTGATGAATTGTGTCTATGTGATTGGAATGAAAAGCCATGTGCAGAGCGCAATAAGCTTCGACTAGCAAGGTATATGAACGCAGATTTCAAGATAGAGACATCTTCTGTCCTGGAGCTGGCTAGGCAGCAACTGGATGAATATTTTTTAGGCATCCGCAGGTCATTCGAAATTCCGTTGCATCCTGTAGGAACAGATTTCCAGAGAAAAGTATGGAAAGCATTGCTTGATATACCATACGGTGAAACCAGAAGCTATAAGGAAATCGCTCAAAGTATAGGCAATCCCAATTGTGTCAGAGCCGTGGCTGGAGCAATCGGAGCCAACGGCATCAGCATCCTTATCCCCTGCCATCGCATTATCGGCAGCAACCGTTCCCTGACAGGCTTTGCCGGAGGACTGGAAGCAAAGAGAATTTTGCTGGAACTGGAGACTGAAAAATCATAAATGCATTCCATTATTTGTAAATTCGATAAGAATGTATCTATCTGCAAGGATGAAACAGATATAGGAGATAAATAGATATGAAAAAAGATTCAAGGGCAAACCATGCCAGATATGTAGAACTCAATTTGTTTCCAGAGGAGAAAGAGGATTATCAGAAAGATACTGTCTCTTCAGAAAACGAGGAAAACCATACCTCTCCAGACAAAGAGTATGACTTGACAGGTCTGTTTGAAAGACTTTCCCAATCAGCATTCCGCAGCCGTTTTCACCTTTCGAAGAGGGATAAGGAATATATTGCAGAAAAGGGCTTGGAAACCATCCGTAAGCATGCAGAGGATTTCGTTGCCAAACGCCTTGCTCCTGCCGTGATTCCCAATGACGGCAAGCAGACGCCGATGAGAGGACATCCTGTATTTATAGCCCAGCATGCTACAGGCTGCTGCTGCCGTGGATGTTTCTTCAAATGGCATCATATACCTGCCGGAAGACTGCTGACAAGAGAAGAACAGCAATATGCAGTAGCGGTATTGATGGCATGGATTGAAAAACAGATTTAGAAAAGAATTCACTCCACCCACCACTAGAGGTACTATGTTCCTGCAGTCGGGACAAGACATGGCTTCTATATGCAGGGAAGCAGCTGAAAGAGCATACGCATGGGCAGTGAAACACCCCACTGTCTATTATGACCAGGATGGAAACAACAAGAAATTCTCGCCAGCCATCCATACAGGTGGTTATGGAGACAACCACACAGAAGACGAGTTCTTCTGGGCAGCTACAGAACTATACTTCACGACTTCTGAAACATCCTACCTGGAACAGGCAAAACAGTTTGTTCCAGATGAATTCAGCATTCCATCCTGGGGTAACGTGGCAGGTCTAGGCATCTTCCAATGGGTAAACCAGGAACTCCTTGGCACCCCAGATGCCGGCAAGTTCCCTATGAAAGAGATCAAAGAATCCCTTAAGAAAAAATGTGATGAGGATATCCAAGAACTGGCTACCTCTTCATTCCACAGTATCTTCGGCAACAGCGCCCAAGACTTCCACTGGGGAAGCAACTCTGAAAGCTGCCTGGGAAGAGGCATTGCCCAAATGTACGAGTATGCCCTGACAAAGGACAGCAAGTATAGGCAAGCCGCCCTTTCTACCTTAGATTATTTCTTTGGACGTAACGCCACAGGCTATTGCTACCTGACAGGCTTCGGCACCCAGAGGGTCATGAATATCCACCACCGTATCTCTGCAGCCGACAATATCAAGGAGCCAGTACCTGGTCTTGTGGCTGGAGGAGCCAACAAGGGACAGGAAGATGCCGAATTCGTACCAGCCTATGCTTCCAATATTCCAGATGAATCCTACCAGGATAACGTCGGCAGCTATGCCTCAAACGAAATTGCCATCAACTGGAACGCCTATCTGGTGTCCCTGCTTGGATGGATAAACTAACAGCACATTGGAGATTATCCGTATAAAGACCAAAAGGGGGAGATCTTCAAAGAACTACAACATGCAAAAGCGTAAGCCTAAGTAAAATTAGGTTTACGCTTTTAGTTTGTTGTCACCTTCCCCATCTACATCATCCCTACTCATCCATTCTTCAGTTGTTTCTTTCGTACCAATTCTCACAATCAAAAGGTACTCAAAAATTTAAAGGTTAGTTAAACCAACTCCTTAAACCAGACCGCTTAAATCAAGGGTGTATTGGGTAGGAAGTTTCTGTTCATTCTTGATAAACATCAGCATATAAATAGGGAGATAAGTGATTTTTCCCACCTTCTTCACATTATCGTTACACAACACATAGGCTTTTGAAATCTGATAGGTTGTAGAGTTCATCACATTCGTAAGCGCTTTGTGACGCTCATAATCCTTGCCCGATTTAACCTCTAAAGGCAACGCCTCACCATTTTGCTCTATCACAAAATCCAGTTCACCCTGCCGCTTGTTGTTATAATAATACAACTGGAAGCCATGCGCCTGGAGTTCTTGTGCCACCGCATTCTCATATATCGAACCAAAGTTGATGGACGGTTCGTTATCCAAAATCTTCAGCTGGATGCCATCTGCATAAAGACTTGCCAAAAGACCAATATCTGCCAAAAACAGCTTGAATAAGTTTCGGCTGCTTGACAAAATCAAAGGCACAGTAGGCTCCTCAACATTATATACCGGCAGAGCGACACCAGCATCCTTCAACCACAAGAAACTGTTCTGATAACGTGAAAACTTGATGTTTTCATTCAGGTTCTTCAATATGAAACGCTTGTTCTTGGCATCAAGTTCAGCAGGAATCCTGTCAAAGATTTCTTGAATATATAATTTATGGTTAGGGTCATATTTCGCTATATCCTGCTTATAGAGACGTATGATAGCCTGCTGCTCTGCCATTACATCTTGCAGATTATTGGTAGCCAGATATTTATCAACAGCTGCAGGCATTCCACCTACAATAAGATAAAGGCGGAATACCTCCATCATCTTTTCATGGATGAATTCATCTACAGGCGTCCCTTCTGTAAAATGTTTCCTCAAAACATCTATAATTCTATCGTTGACACCAACGGCAGTTGCAAACTCCTCAAAATCAAGCGGATACATATCTTTCACATCCATATATCCCACTGGAGCTGAACGGAGATTCTTAATTTCCACACCCAATAAGCTACCACTTAAAATATAGCGATAACTCCCCTCCTCCACCAAAAACTTGATGGCAGTTACAACTTCCGGGCATTCCTGCACTTCATCAAAAAACACAAGAGTATTACCCTTTATTAAATCCTGGCTAGTCACTGTTGAGAGACGCAACAAGATGTCTTGACAGTTCTTCGCCTTGCTGAAGACCTTTACCAAACCCGGATTTTCAATGAAATTGATTTCAACGAATCTTTCAAAATGTTCATGACCGAAACGACGGATAGAATATGTTTTTCCTATCTGTCTTGCTCCTGTCAACATCAACGCTTTCTTATGGGTATCGAAAAAGTCAGCTAAATATCTGTCTATCTTACGCTTAATCATTTTTTGTCCTCTTTTCTAATATTAAACGGATGCATTTTGTCCGTTTTTCCAAGACAAAAGTACTATATTCTGTCCGTTTTTCCAAGGGATTTGCACATATTTTTGTCCGTTTTTCCAAGTTTTAACGCTTTTAACACACTTTTCATTCGCGCGAATTCCGCGAATTCAACAAGCAATAGCCAAATATCCTGCAGATCTCAGTGAATAAAGTAATCATCACCATTTTCTATATCCAGTTTTTCCACTCATCTGTTGCTTCCCATCATCGCAAGGCATCACAATAACGGTCAAACTGTTCATTAGTTAATTCCAGCATCATGCTTTCGTATTCATTTTCATAATCAAAAGGTACTCTGAAAAACGTTTCTATCTCAAAACTACACTTCTTTATAATCATCTGGAATTACAATAAAGTTTTTTATATGGCAAAGAAAAAACTTTGTTTTAAAAACAAATTATTCATGCTACATTTATTATTTTCCTGCAATCTGATTACTTGGGGTAATCGTTCCAACATTCTCACAGTAACAGAAATACAATATAAAAGAGGGTGTATCATTGGTGAATGGCACACCCTCTTGAACGTACAAAGTCATTAGAAGAGACAAGCTCTGGAAAGAATCACAATCTACTGATTACACAAACATAACCTCCAGCATTAGCTAATTTAACGTTCAATGCCTTAGCAGAAGATATCTTTATAATCTTATGTTCACAATCGGTTGCCACAGAATTAGCTTTCTTACCATCTTTCCAAAATTCTAATCGATAGTTGCCCTGCGACAAGAAACTCAAGTCCAGGTTGATGGTGCGCTGCTGACTGTTGTTAATGATGCCCACATACCATTGTTCACCGGTCTTTTTGGCTAAAGCAATATAAGTGTCAGGTGTTCCTCCTAAGAATTTGATATTGTCCCATGTGGTTGGAACTTTCTGCAAAAAGTCTTCACCCACTTGACCATATACATTGTCAGGATACTCACAGAAACACATAAACGGACTTTCATATACTACGAATTTTGCGAGTTCTGCAGCACGGGTGTTCGAAACAAGTGTCGGAGATTGCTGTTTGAACTGTTTTTGGGTTACATTGAGAAAACCACCAGGAGTATAGTCCATCTGTCCAGCCAACAAGCGGGTATAAGCCAGCGTTACATTGTGTTCCGGAGTCATCTTATCAGAGAATTTATAGTATTCGCCACCCATAACTCCTTCTCTGGTTAGCATGTGTGGATAAGTTCGTTCAATGCCGTCTGGCTTGTAGGCTCCATGCAGGTCAAGCATCAGTTCATTCTCAGCAGTTGCCTTAATAATGCGGCGATACCAGTTTACCATATCCTGATCATCACGGTCCATGAAATCTATTTTTACGCCTTTTATACCCCATTTGTGATAGAGAGGAAATGCTTGCTTATACTGATCGTTATTGTTGGCGTCTTCGCATCTCAACCATAACCATATATCAACATTTTTAGAATTGGCATATTGGATGATTTCTGGCATATTGAGTTGAGGTGCAACTTTGGTTATATCAGCTTTGGGATTATTGAATTCTCCATACCAGGTCCAGTCAATAAGCATATATGGCCATTTTTCTTTAGCTGCAAGATCAATATATTGCTTGATGACGTTTTGTTCCATCTTGACTTCTCCGCTCCACCAATGATCCCAAGCCGCCATTCCCGGTTTGATCCACTCTGTGTTTTTGAGGGCACAGTCAGGGTTTAGCGAACGAATAATCTCACTCTCAATAAACTTACCTGGATTATGCCCTATCATGATAACACGCCATGATGAGTTGGCAGCTTCATCAAATCTAGCTTTAACACCATTTTCGTCCTCGCCCCAAATTGGTGTCAGTTTGGTGTCCAACATCAGGTATCCTTCCTTGGCTTCCTTACTTCTGCCCAGATAGAATGCTGGATAATTGTCTAGATTGGCCTCGGTGATAGCCATCCAGTTATTCTCATCTACTTTTATCAAACCAGGTAATCCCGCATGAATATCTGTTTTAATGCTCTTTACAGGAGTCTTTACAAATATACCTTCCTGGGAGGACTTGTAACTTTTGCCTTGGTTCTCATAAGCAAAATCAGGTATCCAGAGAATTGAAGACTCTGGCAGAGAATATCCTGTTAGTTCTTTCGTGATTTGCCGATTACCCAATTTGGAGATACCATAAAGAGTGTAGCGGAAAGCTACGCCATCATTCATTACACGGAATACAACATCCATGCGCCGATATTGGTCATCTTTTTCCTTCAGATTCAATGTGAGCTCTTGGTAAGGAACTTTGCATTCTGCATGCTTATTGCGTACAACAGGTGTCCAGGACTCTATGCCACTCTTAACTTTAGCATCATTTTCTACGATAAAGTTGCCTTTCATTTCTTTTTCGTCTTTCAACTGAAATCCCATAGGAGATGGTGCGATTAGTGTTTTCCCATCCAGCTGTACCGAATAGGTTAACTGCTCTTGGTTTGAGATCGTCAAGGCAATATGTCCATCAGGAGATTGCAGAGAATACTTTTGTGCATGCAATGGAGCTTCCATAAATATGGATGCGAGAATTAAAATAAAGAATTTCTTCATATTCGTTAGAGTTTTTTCTACGAACATGCCTGAACAACAAGCTATTGTTCAGGCATGTATTATAATACTAAATTATTTTTTTAATTCTCAACCTTAATCAAGCTTGTATAATGTACATGCATGAGGATTGAGAGTTACACTAACTTTTCCCTTTACCTTTCCTACCTGCTTGTCAGACCATAACAAGGTTGCACGCTTGGCTCCCTTGATACCCATAGAACTCAACGGAACCTGGATTTTTTGTATCTTATCTGAAAGATTGAAGATTGCCAGATAGGTTGCACCACTGTTTTTGTCCTTTGAAGTAACGGCAAGCTTTTGCTCATTATTGAACAATTCCTTGACGTTTGTACCATCCCTGTGCATCTTCAATACTCCCTTGTTGGTAAGCAATGACAATGTGAAAGGATCAATAGAAGGCAAATCACCACCATACATCAAAGGTGAGCGGAAAATACAGAAGAATGTCATCAGTGAATATTGCTCATCTTTGGTAAGACGAGTCATTCTGTCTTCTCCTCTTTCACCACGAATGGCAATATGACCGAGCGGAATCATGTCACAGTCAGGCCAGGTACCTTCACCGATATATGGATACCAGTCATGGGCAACCTTTACAAGATGTGTGAAGTCCTTCCATACATCCCATACATCGTTTACCATTCTCCACATGTTAGCATGGCTGTCCACATGCTTGGCTGCAGCCACAGGAGTCTCACCCGGAGAGGTGCTGAGCACGATAGGCCTGCCTGTTCTGTCGATAGCCTTTCTGATCATATCGATTTCAGGCTGATGATAGTCTGGTGCAGACAGGTCGTCAATCTTGATGAAATCCACTCCCCACTCTGCATACATCTCAAAGATGGAGTTGTAGTATTCCTGTGCTCCAGGCTTGGAAGCATCCACTGTATAATTGTCCTTCAACCACTTGCATCTACCTTCCTCACTGTAAATCTGGTCAGCAGTAATGCCGTTCGTTCCCTTAATCGGGAGATGACGCATCACAGCCACCTTAGGAATACCGCGCATGATATGGATACCGAACTTTAAGCCCTTGCCATGCACATAGTCTGCCAGTGCCTTGAATCCTTTTCCATTGGAAGAAGATGGGAAACGGTTCTCGGCAGGCTGATATCTACCATAATTATCGATGACATAAACTGGATTGCTCTCATTGTATCCTCCAGCCTTGTCGTTGGCAATAAACCAGCGGATATCCACCACGACATATTCCCATCCATGCTGCTTCAGGTTCTCTGCCATGAAATCGGCATTGGCCCTTGTCTCTTTCTCTGTAACTGTAGGTCCATAGCAATCCCAACTATTCCAACCCATAGGTGGGGTCTGTGCCCACTCGCGGAAGCTTTGCTTCTCCTGGGCACAGACGCTATTAACCAAAACCATAAACAAACTAACTAAAGTTATGACTGTTTTCTTCATACTGATACATATTTACTTGTTATATCCAGGATTCTGTACGAGATTTGGATTCTTATCCATCTCAGACTTCGGGATAGGCAACCAGTACATCTTGTCATCCCATTTACGGTCACCACCCACATCACTTCTCAACTTATCCACCTCATATGTCTTCTTTCCATCAGGATATTTCTTGATAGTGATGGCATGAACGGTAGAACCGAAGTATTTAGGAGCTTCCTTCCAGCGACGTACATCAAAGTAACGATGCTCCTCAAAAGCGAATTCTATGCGACGCTCATTCTTGATAGCCTCCAGCAGATCGGCACCTGTAGCTGTGACAGCAGGCATTCCTGCACGCTGTCTTACTGGCTTCAATGCTTCTCTAGCACCTTCTTCGTCACCTATGTGATACAGCGCTTCTGCCTTGTTGAGATATAACTCTGCCATACGGAGGTGGATCCAGTTTCGGGCACAGAAGTTCCATGAGTTCAAGGCATATCCCTCATCCATAAACTTCTTCATATTGTAGCCCGTTGGTGAAGCATTCCAACTGTCATTGCCAAATTTGGTGTCTTTTCCACCACCTATGATAGTACCATTATTGTCAACATCGAAGTAGGTTTCCACATTTCTGGTCATCCACTTGGCTCCATCATATAAGATGGTGGCATAGAATCTAGGATCACGGTTGGCATAAGGATTTGCCTTTTCTTCCGGATTGTTCCAGTCAAACTTGCTGGCAACGCCATCCTTTACCACTTCATAGGCATCCACAAGTTCCTGCAAAGGACAGTTGCCTCCCCATCCACCATAGCCGTTAGGATTGTTGTACTGATCGCAGCTGGAGATGCTTTCACCATCAGCACTGCTGGTACCCATGCGGGCAAACAGTGTTTCCTTGTTGGCAGCTGTGTTGTCCATGAATATCAACTGATAATTCTTAGAAGGATCACCATTCAGGTTATAAAGCTCATATCCGGCAGTCTGTGCAGCATCCAGTGCTTCTGTTGCAGCCTTGGCAGCTTTCTGCCATCTGTCAGGTTCTGGGGTAGTATAGCCTACCTCTGGTATCTTGACATCCTCATTCATAAGAGGACTGGCAGCATAAAGCAGGATACGGGACTTGAGAGCCAAAGCGGCAACGCTGGTTGCTCGTCCATAGTCATCCCCACTCCAGTTAGCCGGCAATTCCTTGGCAGCCTGATCCAATTCGCTAACCAGGAAATCAATACATTCCTTATACGTATTGCGCTTCTGTCCTACGATTTCTTCACGATCGTTGATAGAAAAGCTCTTGGTAATGATAGGCATAGCACCCCATCTGGCAATAAGATCCCAATACTCAAAGGCACGGATGAATCGTACCTGTCCCACCAACTTCGTCTTTTCAGTCTCGTCAGTGAAACCTACATTGTCCACACGCTCAAAGAAGATGTTGCAGTTGGAAATATTGGTCCACTTGGTACTCCAGGAACGATTGTCCCATCCCCACCAGGCACCGTTCATTCTACCTAGGTCAGTAGGACTCAAACGGGCAAAGTTATGAGTCTCGCAACCGCGCAACCAGGTAAGTTCCGTTTCATCCACAATAGAACTTTGCATAGATTCTGCACCATTAACTCCCACCTGATTGTATCTTGAATTGACGAATGCCTTCAAGAGAGCAGGATCCGACCAGAGGTCATTGTCAGAGATTTCAGTCAAAGGCTTTTTGTCCAAAATATCAGCACATGAAGCCAACATCGTGGTAGCCATCAATCCTATAGTAAGGTACTTAATATATAGTTTCATAATTCTTCTAATTAAAATGTGACGTTAATTCCGAAATTGTACACTTTTGACTGTGGAGTGTTCCATGCAGCCCATCCCTGACTGTTTTCCTGTGTCTCAGGGTCGATATTCTTGATACCAGTAAAGGTAAGAAGGTTATAACCCGTCAAGCAGAGGCGGACACCTGATATTGGAGTGCCCTTGAACCAGCTCTTAGGACAGTTGTATGCCAATTCAATGCTCTTCAAACGCAGATAGGATGCATTGTTGAGCCAGAATGAGTTACGGTAGTTACCACCACCGGTAACTGTTGCATCACGGTTATAGGTACGAGGATATTTGGCATTAGGATTGTCTTCCGTCCAGCGGTTGTCATAGAAATCCTTGGTAAAGTTACCGATGATACCAGCCTCCATGAAGGTATATTGCCATACATGGGCTGCACCCTGCCACAACATGTTCAAACTCCAGTTCCTGTAGGTGGTACCGATGTTGATGCCATACATGATTTCAGGTACAGCCGGCTTGTCCATTCTAACCTTGTCATCGCCGTCAATCTTCTTATCACCGTTCACATCTCTGAACTTGACATCACCTACACGTGCATCAGAAAGATGTGGATAGGAATCAAGATCATCCTGGGTACGGAAAATACCGATAGACTCATACATCAGATAGTTGCTGCCCTGTGTACCGATGGTCTTGCCTGTACGGCGCTGCCATTCCAAGGTTTCAGCAGGCTCGTCGATATAATCTATCGTACCATGGCTGTAACTGAAGTTACCACTCAGATGAAGTCCCCAGTCCTTGTTGAGCTGACGATTGTAACCAAGGGTAAGTTCTGTACCGATGCTCTTGCACTTACCGATGTTCTCATCAGGAAGCGAAAGACCGGCATACTCTGGAATCGCAGCATTGCGAGCTGTGAGGATATTGCTACGCTTGGTTACGAAGAAGTCACCCTCAAAGTTGAAGTAATCCAGGAATTTAGACTCGATACCAACGTTCCATGTATCAGCCACCTCCCATGTGATGTTAGGATTGGCGGTACGGTTGAGACGCAAACCTGTATTTGCTTTTCCACCATTGGCACCAAACACACCAGGATTACTGAATGTATATGCTGTTACATACTGGAATGCAGAAACCTTGTCATTACCCATCTGACCCCATGAAGCACGCAACTTGAAGTAGTCCATCCACTTGACGTGTTCTTTCCAGAACTTTTCCTCAGAAATACGCCAACCCATAGAAACTCCAGGGAAGAAACCGAAGCGGTTACCCTTAGGGAAATTCTCGGAACCGTCATAACGCCAGTTGAACTGGAAGAGATACTTGCCTGCATAGTCGTAATCTACACGACCAAAGTAGTTGAGACGGGCTGTTTCGGATGCAGTTCCGTCATTGGTTGCTGAATTGGAATCACCGGCAAAAAGCTCATCAATGGAAGTAGAAACAAAGTCCTGGCGACGACCAGAGAGATAGTCGTAGCGGCTCTTGTATTGCTCCCACGCAACAAACGCACTTACATTGTGTACCAAATTAAATGTGCGCTTGTAATTGATTCGGGCATTCATGGTGATACCCAAAGTCTGGTGCATGTTCTCCGACAAGACATTTTGACCCTGCTGTACAGGAACATAGTCATTGTTCTCATACGAATAGAGATAGAACTTCTTCTGGAAATTCTTATAGAATACATCAGAACGGTCCACATAGAATCCTGCATCGGCAGAGAGACCCTTTGCCAACCAAGGCATCTCCAGATGCATGGTGAGATCGGCATTCAAATAAGAGCGGCGATCACGCTGGTATCCCATTGTATCATCCATACCGGTGGCAGGTGAGAAATTATCCTGCTTGGAAGAAACGGTACCATGGTTGGTACCAGGATACCATATGTTTACCATCGGATTGTATTTAATGAGATAACGCCAGATATCCTCAGAACCGGTAACAGGAGAGTTGCGGTCTTCCTGTCGGAAGGCTACATTCACGCTGAATTTCAAGAGATTCGAAGGAGTGATGTCAATATTTGATCTTAAGTTATACTGATTATAGTTGCTGGCACTATTCTTGTAATAGTTGTCTTGATACTGATAGCCAAGTGAAACATAATATGATACCGTCTTACCTCCACCACTGGCAGAAACATTATGCTGGGTTTGAACAGCAGGCTTGAGCATCAGGTCAAATGCATCAATATTAGGATAGTTCAAAGGATCACTTCCATCCTTGAACTTCTGAATTTCTTCTGCAGAATACTTACCTGGAGTGATTTCATTCAGCAACTCTGCATACTGCCATGAGTTACACATCTCAGGTAATACAGTAGGAGAGCTGACACCCACATTACCAGTATATTGAACCTTGAGATCACCCTTTGAACCACGTTTGGTGGTTACCAGAATGACACCATTGGCTGCTCGGGAACCGTAGATAGCAGCCGATGCATCCTTCAAGATGGTGATACTCTCAATATCATTAGGATCCAGACGTCCCAGAGAACCGGCGCGGTCAGCCACGCCATCCACAACCAGCAAAGGAGATGCATTGCCGATTGTACTGGCACCACGAATCAGAAGACCAGCGTCATCGTAACCAGGCTCACCACTACGGTTGTAGGAGATAAGACCAGGGAGACGGCCAGCCAATGTATTGGTAATGTTAGGAGTAGGAACAGCTGCCAGGTCATCACCCTTGGTAGATGCCATGGATCCAGTTACGGAAACTTTCTTCTGCGTACCGTAACCTACCACAACAATCTCCTCAAGAGACTTGTTGTCTTCCTTCATAATCACGCTGAGCGATGAAGAGTTGCCAGTCTTGATGAGTTTAGTGCTGTAACCTACATAAGAAACTTCCAGCTCATCCCCAGGAGATACCTCCAGCGAGAAATTACCATCCAAATCAGAAATGGTTCCATTGCTCTCATGTCCCTTTACTCTAACGGTAGCACCAATGATAGGTTCACCGTTTCCGTCCTTGATGACACCTTTTACACGTCGCTGGTTTCCCACCTGCTGAACGCCTTGATGCTTGACAGAAGCCTTTGAAATAATGACATTTTTTCCTTTCAAGGTATAGGTTACACCTTGACCTCTAAGGACTTGTCCAATAGCTTCTGCACAATTGGATGCATTGACTGAAACACGTTTGCTGGTGTTTAGGTCTTTTGCTTCATAAACAAAAGAATAGCCGCAAGTCTGCTGCAACTTGTTAAGTGCCTGCTTTACCGTGACATTCTGCAAGTTCACGCTCTGAGCCGAAATGCTCATGTTCAAGCACAAGGCAGCAGCAGTTAGAAAGATTTGTTTTTTATCCATAACAAATTTCGTTTAAGTTGTTAATGTTGTTGCTAAATTTGGCTTATAGACGATGTATTTTGCAAAAGGGGTAGTGAAAAAGCACTTTTTTTCTAAAAAACTTTTTTTCTTCAATTTCCTACGGAATAATGATGGTCTTACCACTTATTTTATAGGTGAACTTTCCTGTTGCAGCAAGCGCCTCCATGATATCATACACATTTTGACTGTTTCTGTAAAAAACACCATAAAAATGGAGTGAGTTCTGCTTAGATGGAGATATCTTGAATTTGATAGAATAGCATCTTTCCAATACAGCTGCTATGTCCTTGAGAGACTCGCCATTAAAGGCTATGACACCTTTGGTCCACTGACTTTTGTTAACCAAAGTCTTTGTATCCTGCAATGTCATGGTACCGGTTTTCTTGTCAAGCACCACATGCTGGTTCGGAAGCAAGGTGATTTCCTGCTTCGATGCAACGCTTGTCATATTCACCTTGCCTTCATCAAGAGCTACAAGAGCCTGTTCCTCCTGTGGGTAATCACAGAAGTTGAACTTTGTACCCAACACCTTGACGATGATGTTGGCTGAGTTGACGATAAATGGCTTGGTACTATCCTTCTTGACCTCAAAATATCCTTCACCTTCTATATTGACGATACGGCTATCCACTCCATATCCTTGCGAATATGAAATACTGGAACCTCCATTAAGCTTCACAATGGAGCCGTCCGGCAAGTTAACACTGGCACTGGAGCCATTAGGAGTGGCAACAACGATATTAGCAAAGGTGCTCTGCAGATTCTTCTGTCCTTGCTGATAAGACAGATAGGTGGCACCAAACAATATAAGGAGAGAGGCTGCTATACCGCCAATCCACCTATATATATGGTAGAAACGAGGATTCTCTTCCTTCTGATCCTCATCTGTTTCATCTGAGCCTTCTGAAATCTTATGCAAGAAACGCTGGTAGGCAGCCTTGTAGTCGTAGCTGTCCAGCTCATCATGGGTAGTACTGGCTGCCCAGATTTCCTTCAGTTCATCAAATATTTTTTTAGCTTCCTTAGACTGACGGATTTCGTCTTCAAGAAGAAGGATTCCTTCTGAATCGAGATCACCGGTAAAATATCTTATAGCTAATTCTTCAAATTGTATTTTGTTCATATTCTTGATACGTTTTGCTTATTGACGATGTTGTGGTAAAGAAGTGTAGTGAAAAAAATATCTTTTTCAGTTCATTAACAAAAATAAGGATAAAGCTATAAGATAGTGCTCCAGTTTCTCTCGCAATATCTTGAGTGCATTCTTGAGATGATACTTTACTGTATTGACAGAAATGCCTAATTCTTCTGCAATTTCCTTGTTTTTCTTGTTTTCCATCCTGCTTTTTAAGAACACCTGCCTGCATTCGGCGGGAAGTGCTTCAATAGCCTGGATTACTTTTTCCTCCAGCTCTTTGGAAAGAAGAGTTCCATAAGGAGAATCACCGGCAGTTTGGCTATCCATATAATAACCAGCTTTATCCGACAAGCTAGATATGGGCTTTTCATTTTGGTTTCTCTTGAGCTTAAGCGTGTCAAGACACTTGTTCCTTACAGCCATTACTAAATAGCTTCTGATGGATTTGGTGATATTCAAACTTTCACGATTTTCCCATAAGTGGTAGATAACATCTTCCACAACAGATTCTGCAGAAAATCTATCATGTAGATAGAAATTGGCAAAATGACACAATATGGCATAATGGTTCCTGTAAAGAATGCCATATGCTTTCTCATCACCGGCTTTCAGCAGTTCGTAGAGAATTTGTTCATCAGAGTTCATATTTTAATTTTATATTTTGCACACCCAAATTCCGCAACACTCATTTATTCCATAAGCACCCAAGCTACAAAAATGACTCAGGATTTTTCCATCCAAGAACTTTCACTCACCTAAGTGCTGCAGTTAGAAAACAAGCTAAATTCTGAATGTCAGACGCAAAAGTACGAATAAAATTCGAATAAAATATCTATTTTGGAGAAATATTTCCGATTCTGACCGTTTTAAATCTGTTTTTCCTAAAAGACATACTCTTCACATCCACAAAAAGAGAGAAACCAAGGAGCATAAGCTACTCGATTTCTCTCTGGAGATTCTATTTTGCAGTTGTGATTTAAAGAGGCAACATTCGTAGACGTTGTCCTACAACTCCTTGAGCAAGGCATCCATTTTACGGGTACTGTAGAGTAGTTCTTCCTCCCAGGCTCCCTGACCTACACACATGATGCCTTTCCCTTCGGTCGGTGACCGTTGGTTCAGGGCGTATTATTTCACGATTATCTCATCAACAAACAGCCAGCCGCCGAAGCTGCTTGGCTTTGCCTGAACCCGGATGTAGCGGGCTGTCTTGCTGCCCTTCCAGGTAAGCGTCTTGAAATTCAGAATCGGCTCCTTGCTCGATTCATACTTCTTGTCAAATACCTGGGTGAAGTTCTTGCCATCCTTACTAACTGATACCGTATATTGAGAAGGATAGAAAATCTCAGGACCGCTGCTCTGCATGAAATCGGTACCTACACTACTGATCTTGGTAGAATTACCCAGATCGATGGTCACATCGAAGCAATCCTTGCCGATAAAGCCCTGCCAACGTCCATCGCCATGAGCCCATCCGCCCATATTACCATCCACCAGCGTCTTTTCGCCAGCTGCAGGATAATAGCGGTTGTAAGCATGGTTATAGGTAACCTTGGCACCCACAGCCTTGTGCTGCACCGGCTTCATCTTCTCCTTGCGCTCACCAATCTCCTTCTTCAGCTCGAATGGGTTCACGCCTTCAGCCTTCAGATGTTCCACCTGCGCCAGTGCACGGGTCTTGAACTCAGGATAGTTCTTGGTCTTGGTTCCGTTCCATCCTATCT
>ERZ1031020.48-NODE-48-length-82843-cov-24.483971_pt1 | contig 82843 bp, 67 predicted proteins | sample MGYA00517109_ERZ1031020 | MGnify/ENA primary metagenome ERZ1031020 (study PRJEB33719, sample SAMN04261270) | wastewater metagenome | biome: rural village; feature: human; material: feces | host: Homo sapiens | place: El Salvador | collected 2013-01-07 ... | reverse complement strand
GTAACTATCCCGAAAAAAACTGAATACTGAATACTGAACACCCTCTTAGATACCTCGCACCCTGGGTATCATGGCAGCATCAGGGGGAAGATAGTACTAGTACGCGTACATAGTACGTACTAGGTAAATACAAAAATATATTCGTACCTTTGCACCCGTAATCAGGCAAGTAAAGTCTGGTTGCGGACGTTTTTTGTTTATAGGAATCCGGTGCCGTTCCTGAAAACAGAAATTTGGTGAATATCTCGCAGTCCAACCCTTTAACATTATATATTAATATGGTAAGAAATTTTATTTTTCTTTGGCGCAGGCATAGTCAAGGCTAATCGATGATGCAGAGAAACTGGTGAACCGCCATTACATCGAGAAAAATCCTCCGAAGGGAGCAAATACCGACGGAGCTGACGAAAAGCAATAGGGAACGCACTGCATTCCCTATTTTCAGATGGAGGAGCCTCAAAAGAACAATAGAATACCTCGGTAAATGTGAAAAGCTGGTCGATTGCGAAGGCAAAGGGAATGAAAAAAACTCAAAACGAGCAAATATCTAATGAGATTTTTGTTTTTCCTCTTAATTTTTTCCTATTTCTTAAAGAAAAGCCTCCGAAAATTTGGTATTGTCGAAATCTTGGTGTATATTTGCAAGAAAAAGAGGTAATATGGACTTGACACATAACATCATAGAATACGTAAATTGCTGTGTGGGTGCCTTTGCTAATCGTTTTCACCTTACACTTGCGCAGTCTTATGCCTATTTGCGAAGATTTCAAGGCATAGACTTCTTGATAGAATGCTATCCTGCAGAGCATACACTCTCTATAGAGGATGCTGTGGAGGATATGGCTGTATTATGCCAAAAGAATGGAGGGCGATTATCATGTTAAAGTTATATCATGGAAGCAATGTCTTAATAGACAAGATTGATTTGGCACGTTCGAAAAGAGGAAAAGACTTTGGATGCGGATTCTATCTGAACCCTAACAAAATACAAGCTTTGGAAATGGCGGTTCGAACAACTCAGAGGTTGAAAGAAGGTGAACCAATACTCAATACATATTTGTTCGATGATAGCCTGATTAAGACAGGGCACTCCCCATTGTCAATAAAAGTCTTTGAAGGTTATTCTGTAGAATGGGCAGAGTTCATCTTGAAGAATAGAAAAAACGTAAGTGACAAACCTGCTCACTCGTATGATATTGTAGTTGGACCAATTGCAAATGATACCGTTGGCTTGCAGATGCGCCGCTTTATGCAAGGCTATATCAGCATAGAGCGCATGATAGAGGAATTGGAGTTTAACAAACCTGCTATTCAGTACTTCTTTGGTACGGATTTGGCAATTAGTTATTTAAGAAAGATTTGATTATGAACGAAGACATACAATTTCAGATAGAATGCCTCTCAACAGAATTGGTTGAACTGATCATGCAGAAATATGGGTGGGATATGAAGAAAGCCCTTGATGAGCTGTATTCTTCAGAAACCTACAAACGTCTGTGTGATCCTGCCTGTGGTCTTTATTATGAGGGTGCAGTATATGTTTTCTCGTATTTGGAGAATGAGATAGAAACGGGAAAGGTTCTATAGTTCTGCTGATATCGTTTCAGCTGATTAGATAGTAAAATAAAGGAAAAATTAGAAGGGTGAGAGTATAGATTAATTTTAATACTCTCACTCTTCTAATTTTTGCTTAAAGCAAGGTCTTTGCTTTATTGTATCCTGTGGAATAAAAAAGCCTTGGTTGCCAAAATAGCAACCAAGGCTCATTATGTTAGAATCTAAATTTTATTTTGAAATTAGATCTGCTCGCTCCAGTCCTCCTGGCTCTTACGAACGTAAGTCTGGTAACGGAGCTTAGCCATCTTCTCTGCCTGAGAGAAGAGCTCATCAGCCTCCTTAGGGAATGCCTTCTGTACAGAGAGGTAACGAACCTCACCGAGCAAGAAGTCGCGGAAGTTCTCCCAGTTTGGAGCCTTAGAGTCGAGTGTGAATGGGTTCTTACCCTCATCAGCCAACAGTGGGTTGTAACGCCACAAGTGCCAGTAACCGCACTCAACAGCCAACTCTTCCTCGTGCTGTGAACGACCCATACCGCCCTTACGCTTCAAACCGTGGTTGATACATGGTGCGTAAGCGATGATGAGTGATGGACCTGGATAAGCCTCAGCCTCGCGGATAGCCTTCAATGTCTGAGCATTGTCAGCACCCATAGCTACCTGAGCTACGTAGATGTAACCGTATGTAGTCTGCATCAAACCGAGATCCTTCTTACGGATACGCTTACCCTGAGCAGCGAACTGTGCGATAGCACCGAGAGGTGTTGACTTAGAAGACTGACCACCAGTGTTAGAGTAAACCTCAGTATCGAGTACCAAGATGTTAACATCCTCACCAGAAGCCAATACGTGGTCGAGACCACCGTAACCGATATCATAAGAAGCACCATCACCACCGATGATCCACTGTGAACGCTTAACGAGGTAGTGATCCAAAGTCTTGAGCTCCTTGCAGATAGGGCAACCCTTCTCAGCGCAGGCAGCGATGAGAGGCTTCAACTCTGCAGCAGCCTCCTTAGAACCCTCAGAATCGTTCATGTTAGCCATCCACTTGTCAGCAGCAGCTACGAACTCAGCAGAAACCTTCTCGCTAGCCTTAGCCTCCTCGAGCAAGTGAGCGATGCGCTCCTTCATCTTCTTGTTACCCATTACCATACCGAGACCGAACTCGCAGAAGTCCTCGAACAATGAGTTGTCGAATGCAGGACCCTGCCCCTTAGCGTTCTTTGTATATGGAGTAGATGGGATAGAAGCTGAGTAGATTGAAGAACAACCAGTAGCGTTAGCAATCATCTGACGATCACCGAAGAGCTGAGAAATCAACTTAACATATGGAGTCTCACCACAACCAGAGCAAGCACCAGAGAACTCGAACAATGGCTGAGCGAACTGAGAGTTCTTAGGGCTCTGCTTGATGTCAACGAGATCCTGCTTAGAAGCAACGTTGTGTACGAGGTACTCCCAGTTAGCTGCTTCCTTGACCATATCCTCTGCGTCAACGTTGAATGGAACCATTGTCAACGCCTTCTCACCCTTCTTACCTGGGCAGACGTCAGCACAGTTACCACAACCCAGACAGTCGAGTACTGAAGTCTCGATGCGGAAATGCATTCCAGCCAAAGCCTTAGGTGCCTTAACATCCTGAGTCTCGAGACCCTCGATGCCTGCGAGCTCCTCATCGGTCAATACGAATGGACGGATAGCTGCGTGAGGACAAACGAATGAACACTTGTTACACTGGATACAGTTCTCAACGTTCCATACTGGTACGAATGCCTCAACACCACGCTTCTCGAATGCTGCAGTACCGTTCTGCCATGTACCGTCAACTGTGTTGTGCTTAACGAAGTCAGAAACCTTCAAGAGGTCACCTGCCTGGCCGTTGATAGGACGAACGAGCTCCTTAACGAATGCTGGAGCATTATCCTCCTTAGCCTCATCGTCAGCGAGGTTAGCCCAAGCTGGATCTACTGTCAACTGCTTGTACTCACCACCACGGTCAACAGCACCGAAGTTCTTGTCAACAACGTCCTGACCCTTCTTAGAGTAAGACTTAACGATGAATGCCTTCATCTGCTCTACAGCGAGATCCAAAGGAATAACCTCTGTGATACGGAAGAATGCAGACTGGAGGATGGTGTTGGTACGGTTACCGAGACCAATCTCCTGAGCAATCTTAGTTGCGTTGATATAGTAAACTGTGATGTTGTTCTGAGCGAAGTAACGCTTTACCTTGTTAGGGATGAAGTTAACCAACTCCTCACCGTCGAAGATAGTGTTCAACAGGAAGAAACCGTTCTTACGCAAACCACGAGTTACATCGTACATGTGGAGGTAAGCCTGTACGTGGCATGCTACGAAGTTAGGAGTATTTACCTGATAAGCACTGTGGATAGGGCTGTCGCCGAAACGCAAGTGAGAGCAGGTGAAACCACCAGACTTCTTAGAGTCGTAAGAGAAGTATGCCTGGCAATACTTGTTAGTATTGTTACCGATGATCTGAACTGAGTTCTTGTTAGCACCAACAGTACCGTCAGCACCCAAACCGTAGAACTTAGCCTCGAACAAGTCGTCACCACCCATTGGGATTTCCTCCTCTTCTGGGAGAGAAGTGAATGTAACGTCATCAACGATACCTACAGTGAAGTGGTTCTTTGGCTGTGGCAACTCGAGGTTCTTGAATACAGCAACAATCTTAGCTGGAGTTGTATCAGAAGAACCGAGACCGTAGCGACCGCCAACGATCAATGGCTTGCGCTCGTCATCGTAGAGAGCTGACTTAACGTCGAGGTACAATGGCTCACCCTCTGCACCTGGCTCCTTAGTACGGTCGAGAACAGCGATACGCTTAACAGTAGCTGGGATAGTCTTCTTCAGGAAGTCAACAGAGAATGGACGGAAGAGGTGAACTGCAACCATACCAACCTTCTTGCCCTGCTTGTTCAAGTAGTCGATAGCCTCGCGAGCTGGCTCTGTAGCAGAACCCATCAGGATGATGATGTTCTCAGCATCCTCAGCACCATAGTAGTTGAAGAGGTGGTACTCACGACCAGTGATCTTAGTCATCTCCTGGCAGTACTTCTCTACTACCTCAGGGATTGCATCATAGTAAGGGTTGCAAGCCTCACGGTGAGTGAAGAATGTCTCTGGGTTCTCAGCGGTACCGCGAGTAACAGGACGCTCAGGAGTCAAAGCACGGTTACGGAAGTCCTCGATGAACTCATCCTTAACCAATGGACGGATGTCTTCCATATCCATCTCCTCGATCTTGTGGTACTCGTGAGAAGTACGGAAACCATCGAAGAAGTTAATGAAAGGAACCTTTGTCTCCAATGTAGCCAAGTGAGGAACTGCAGAGAGGTCCATAACCTCCTGAACAGAACCAGAGCAGAACATAGCGAAGCCTGTCTGACGGCAAGCCATTACGTCCTGGTGGTCACCGAAGATACAAAGTGAGTGAGAAGCCAATGTACGAGCTGATACGTTGAATACGCAAGGAAGCAACTCACCAGCAATCTTGTACATATTAGGAATCATCAACAACAAACCCTGAGAAGCAGTGTAAGTTGAAGTCAAGGCACCAGCCTGGAGAGAACCGTGAACTGCACCGGCAGCACCAGCCTCAGACTCCATTTCCTGGATAGAAACTCGCTGACCGAAAAGGTTCTTACGACCTTTGGCAGCCCATTCATCTACATGCTCCGCCATTGGTGATGATGGAGTAATAGGGTAGATAGCAGCAACCTCAGTAAACATGTAGCTTACGTGTGCGGCAGCTGTGTTACCATCACAAGTGATAAATTTTTTCTCTTTTGCCATTTTACTTTTAGATAAAATATTAAAAATGTTTTGTATTTAATTCTTCTTTTCGAAATTTCGTTAATACAGGAATCCCAAGAGCCATAACGGAATCTTGTTGTCCTTGCCCACCTCCGTATTGTAACGGGCATAGATGGTATCTGGATTACTACGCATCTTGTTGGGAGTTTGTGCATCACAGATTCTGAATTTCCTGTTGCCATCCACTGTATAAAAGTGGTCTTTACCGCCCTGGTGAACTTTGTGGTCTTTCCAAAGAGAATTGACGAAGAATGTTTCCATCACTTCCTGCTTGTCAATCTGTATAGGATAGATAGCGTACATCAAGTTAGTATTATGCATCATCACCTTAGATGGTTTCTTCGGAAAGTCCTGCCCCTCTGGATAGATCATATTGATGAGTCTGGAATCAGCCAGATACTTAATGTAGTTCATCACGGTTGCCCTACTTGTATTGATGCTTTCGGCCAGCTGGCTCACGTTGGGAGCCTTGGCGCCTTCCACAGCCAACTCGTAGAACAGGCGTTTTATTTTTGGCAGATACTTCAGTTCTATCTGCTTGATGAGGAGGATGTCAACCTCGGTCATCATGTTCATTGTCTTTAGTAGATTCTCTGTGAAGTTACGCTGTTCCAAGAAGAATGGGTAGAAGCCATGATGCAGATAATCATTGAAGTATTTCATCGGACTCACCTTGGGAAGGATCTGCTTGATGATGTGCTCATGATTGCGGAGAATATCTTCGAGCTCGTATGGCTGGAAATCGTTGCCCGTCTTCAGATTGATATATTCTCTGAATGAGAAGCCACGGAGATTGTAACTCTTCACGATGCCATTGAGTTCTGGATTCTCTTCCTTCAAGCGCATTACGCTGGAACCGGTAAACACAATTTTCAACTCAGGATACAAATCGTAGCATTTGCGGAGTTCCTTGCTCCAGTCCTGCTGTTTGAACACCTGGTCTATCAGGAGTGTTCGTCCACCTTGATTCACAAAGTCACCTGCAAAATCGGCAATACCTCTGCTCTGGAAATAGAAGTTGTTCATGTTCACATACAAGCACTTGCGATCGTATGGTCCAAAGTGTTCCTTGGCATACTGGAGGAGAAAGGTAGATTTGCCTACGCCTCTAGTGCCTTTGATGCCAATCATACGGTCGTTCCAGTCAATCTCATCCATCAAGGTTCGTCTGACTGGAGCTTCTGTATGCTCAACTAGATATGTATGTGTTCTGAAGAATGCTTCTTCCATGCGTTTAATATTGATTCATATTTGTTTTTTACGATGCAAAGGTAATAATATATTTTAAATTTGCAAACTCTAGATAGCAAAATCTAACATTTTTTTCATTATTTAGCACTTTTCTAAGTAAAACTTACCTTCTTTTGCCGTTTTTATCTCAATAATTTGTATCTTTGCAGTATGAAACTACATATCTTCAATCCAGAACACGATTTGGCATTGGCCGCTCATTTGCGACAGTTTACCGCTCCACATGCTGGAAGACAGTTGCGAAGCGACCTTGCATTTATTCCTGCCTTGTGGGCAGATCAGGGTGACTTGGTGCTTGTTGACGACATCGACAATGCACGCGACAAGGTGCGCCATTTGGGTGAGCACCTGTTGGAAAAAGTTGAGTTTATAACCAAACTGCAGCTTGAGCATCTGCTTAAGACGGAGTTTATAGACTGCGTGCATCCTTGGGGATGGGACTTGAGTCTGAAAGGCGAGCTGGAACGTATCGGTTTGCCGGAAATCATGCTGCCTACTGATGAGGTATTAGATAAGGTACGCGCGATAAGCAGCCGCCAATGGGCCGCTGAACATCTGCAGCAGGATGTAGTATATGCAGATAACTTTGCTCTGGTTAAGGAATGCGTAATGAAGTGGGGCAAGGCTGTAGTCAAGGCTCCTTGGAGCAGCAGTGGAAGAGGCGTGAAATATGTTTCTGCCGATGAGTTCCGGACAAATGGTGACTATCCGGCTTTCCAACGCTGGGTAAGCAACATCATCTTCAGACAGGGTGGTGTGACCGTAGAGCCATATTATAATAAGGTGAAAGATTTCGGTATGGAATTCGAGATGCTTGACGGCAAGGTACACTATCTGGGACTCTCGCTCTTCGACACCGTCAAAAATGCCTATACCGGTAACTTGCTCTGCTCTGAAGAAGAGAAGATTGAAATTATGAAGAAATACATCAGTGAAGACGCACTTCTCTCTGCAAGACAGAAAATTATAGATATAGTTGAACCCGCGTTAAAGGAAAACTATAACGGACCATTTGGAGTAGATATGATGATTGCTGCAAAGGATGGCCAGTTAGAGCTTGTATCTTGTGTCGAACTGAATCTTCGGAGAACGATGGGGCATGTGGCTCTTGAGTTAGCCAAGATAACCAAACCTCAGAGTCTGATGCGTGTTGACTTTGATGGTAACAGATATCATTTGCGTGTGTTGCCTGGTAAGGAGGCAGTTAACGAGTCTTAAATTTTAGCCTTCCGATGCAAGGAATCGCAGCAACTTGCATTTCATAGACAGATTATCAACAAAATTAAAAGATTATGAAAAAGAGAAATGAAAGTAAGATGACTATGGCAGCCCTGATGATGTTGGCTGCAATGGCTATGACTTCTTGTGCCAGCAGCAAGAAGATAAACGACGGTTCTAATGCAGGCAAGAGCAGCGAAATGGGTAAGAATGAAGAGGATTTGGATAATAGCTATCTTGTTCTTTCTGACGCCCAGCAGGATATAGTGAAGAAAAACAATGCATTTGCGCTTCGCCTCTTCAATAAGGTTACAGATATGGAGTCTAAGGTGATTTCGCCTATGAGCGTATCTTATCTGATGGGAATGTTGGCAAATGGTGCGGATGGAATCACGCAGCAGGAGATCTTGAAAGCTATCGGTTGCGAAGGAGTTTCTGTCAACGATCTGAATGAGCTTTATAAGGCTATGCTTCTTAATGCCAATCATCAAGACAAGCAGACAACTGTTAATATTGCCAATTATATCGCAGTAAACAAGAACTTCAAACTGAACAAGGATTTCTCCCAGCAGGTAAGTGATGGCTATCAGGCAGGTATTGAAAGTCTGGATTTCACCTCTTCCAAGTCAACTGACCGCATCAATGGCTGGTGCAAGGAAAAGACCAACGGCATGATTCCACGTATTATTGATCAGGTTTCAGCCGATGCTGTATCGTATTTGATGAATGCCATCTATTTCAAGGGAACATGGCAGAACAAGTTCAATGCCAAGGACACTAAGCTGGAGAACTTCCGTGGCTATACACGTGATATCCAGAAAGTAGAAATGATGCATCAGGTAAAGAAGCTCCTCTATGCAGAGAACAAGGATTTCAAGGCTGTAGATCTTCCTTATGGTAATGGCAGCTATCGTATGCTGGTACTTCTGCCAAATGAGGGCAAGAATATCCAGGAAATGATGAAAGGATTGGATGAAGAGAAGCTGAATCAGATTTCGCAGAATATGGAAAACTGTATGGTGAATCTCAAGTTGCCTAAATTTACTGTCGAACAGGAACTGCCTCTGAATGCTATCATCAGTGATTTGGGTGCTCCTTCTATGTTTGTGGCAGGCAAAGCGAACTTCAGTCATTTTGCTGACGGCAATTTCTTTGTAAGCAAGATGCTTCAGAAGGCAAAGATAGAGGTGAATGAGCAGGGAACAAAGGCTGCTGCTGTAACAGCTGCCGTGATGCTGACTGCCATGGCACCTGAGGAGACAAGAAATGTGGAGTTCATCGCTGACCGTCCATTTGTCTATATGATTCAGGACAGCCAGAGTGGCGGTATCCTTTTTATGGGACAATATTGCGGAACGCACTAATTCAAGAATAACCAAATAAAAATCCCTTAGGCTTATTGAAGTCTAAGGGATTTCTTTTTATCCGAATTTCTCAACGAACTCATCTTCCGTGATGATAGGGATGTTGAGTTCGTGTGCCTTCTTGTTCTTGGAACTTTGAGAGGTTGCATCGTTGTTGATGAGGAAGTTGGTGCTCTTGCTTACGCTACCCGTCACCTTGCCACCTTGACTCTCGATGTAGGCCTTCAACTCGTTGCGGTTTTTATAATGATGAACATCACCCGTTACAACGAAGGTTAGTCCATCACACAGCGTACCTTTTTCTACAGGTGCCTGTTCTGTAATGGTCAGCTCCTTCATCAGATGCTCTACATGAGCGAAGTTGTTGTCATCTTTGAACCAGGCGATGAATTTGGCGCTCTTTTCCGGTCCGATGCCGTCGATGCTGGCAAACTCATCGTCAAACATGCAGAGTCGTGCGGTTTCTATCAGTTCCTTGACAGGATAGCGTTCAATCAGCTTTTTGGCGACATCACCTCCACACAGCGGGATGTTCAGTGCATAGAGCAGGTGACGACCATCTGTATTTCGGCTTTTGCGGATGCTTTCCAACATATTGCCTACACTCTTCTTTCCGAATCCTTCCCAGGAAGAGATGACATAGGCATGATCAGAAAGATGATAAAAGTCAGCATACTCACTGATCAGGCCTTCGTTTACCAGCTTCCAGATGGTCTGTTCTGAAATACCTTCTATGTTCAAACCTTCCTTGCTTACGAATCTCGTGAACTTCTTCAACTGCTTCGCCGCGCATTGAGGGTTGGTACAATGCAGTGTTTTCGTACCGCTTTCGCTTTCTCTAACGATAGCTTCTGCATGGCAGACAGGACATTTTTCTGGAATTTCAAAAACACCCAGTGATTCTGTCACATTGATCACCTTGGGGATAATCTTGTTGGCCTTGATTACCTGCAATCGGGTTCCCTTGCCTCCGATACCCAAACGCTCGCATTCACTTACATTGCAGAGAGATGCTCGCTGAACAGTTGTGCCTTCCAGTTCTACAGGCTTGAAGACAGCCACAGGAGTAATGGTATTGGCTGCACACGACCATTCGATGTGGTCGAGTTCGGTATCGGCGTGCTCATCTTGCCATTTGAAGGCGTAACCGGCTCTTGTTGCATGATGACCTGTTACGGAACCCGTAGCAGCATAGGAGGTATCATCGTAGCAGATGACGAGACCATCTACAGGGAAAGGATTCTTTTTATTGGTCACCTTAGCTGTAAAAGCATCAATTTCCTTTTGGATGTTATCAGAAGTTGGCTGCTCTATGTTCTGGCGTTCTACCGGATGAAAACCCTGTTCTTCCAACCACTGCATTCTTTTGCCCCATGATGTGATTTCCTGTTCGCAATAAACCAGGGTGAAAGGAATCCATTGGATATGGCGCTGCTTTACTTCTTCTACATCTTTCAAAGAAAGAGATCCGGATGCAAGATTGCGGGGATTGGCGTAATCACCTTCGCTTTCGATGATAAACTGCTCGAAGTCGGCATAGGAGATGACAGCCTCGCCACGAATCACGAGATGTCCCTTTTCGCTGATGGACAGCGGAATACCACTGATAGCTGGTGCCAGATGCGTAATGTTGGTGCCAATATGACCATTACCACGGGTCACCACCTTGGTTAGTTTGCCATTGTCGTATGTTACAACCAAGGTGAGGCCATCCAGCTTCCAGGAAATCCAGATAGGGCGGTCTTCTGCCCACTTGACGAGGTCGCTGACCTTCTTGGTCTTTGCCAGAGAGAGAGCTGCGAACTCGTGTTCTTCCTTCTGACCGACGATAGTATCTTCAGAAACTTTGTTGGTAGGGGAGTCGGGGAGAATTTCGCCGGTTTCCTCTTCCAGCTTCTTGAGTTGGTCAAACAGGGCATCCCATTCGTAATCGGTAAGGATTTCCCCTTTGCCGTTATAATAAACATCAGAAGCTTGGTTCAGTTGATTGACCAAGCTTCTCATTCTATTTAATTTATCCTCCATAATGTCTGTAAATCGTTATTGTATTTGTGGCTGTATCGTTTGCTTTTCAAAAGCAAAGCGCATACCTCTGTTCCCATAGTTGATTCTTCCGCAGATGCAGAAGCCCATAGAAGAGAGCAAGTTAATCATCGGAAGATTATCGAAATTGGTATCTACCTTGATGCTAGGAACCTTTTCTACCTCGCAGAGACTATTCACCTTATTAATAAATATACGTGCGAAACCCTCACGCTGATATTTAGGCAACGTCGCAAAACGGTGTATTACATAATAATCGCCTGTGGTAAGCCAGTCGCCATCGATAAAATCGTACTGTGGTTCACCATTGAGTGCTACTGCACCATAGACAGCCACCTCGCCATCTACGGTAAGTACGTATGCATTACCATTGTTGATGTCGTCTTTTATATCGTGCTCGGCAGGATAATCATTAGTCCACTGATGACGTCCTGATGCAATCATAGAGCGACGAGCCTGGTCAATGATGTTCCAACACGCCTCAAAGTCCTTAATATATGCAGGTCGAAAATCGGTCTTCATTTCTTTGTATATTCACTTAATTATTTATTAATCGGGTGCAAATTTAACAAAAAAAAACGAATTAAAAGTACAAACGAAGAAAAAACTGCATTTTTACCCGCATTTTTCCTTTAATTTCTGGTTTTTTCATCTTTTCGGTAGTTAAAATGCGCTATTATCTCTTAAGTTTTACAAGTAAAATATAACGCCCTGTGAGGACAAAAACATAAATCTCTTCATGCTTTTGCCTGACAGGGCGACTTCCCTTAGAGTGCTAAAGTCTTATCAAGTTCGGCGATAATAGCATCCTTCTGGTCCTTGATGTGCTGACCTATGAATACAATCTTGATCATACGGTCACCAAGTTTCTCATCCCATTCCTTCTCGAGCTGCGGATTGTTCTTGCGCAGTTCTGCGAGCTGGTCGGCTGGCATTGTTGCGAGCCACTGACCAGCCTGCTTGACTGTCTTCTGCTGACCAGCCTGCTCGAAAACATAGCACATGTCTGGTTCATCAGCAAAATAGCAAATACCCTTGGCACGAACGATGTCACGAGGCCATTTTCTTGCAACAAACTCATCGAAGAGACCCAGGTCGAATGCCTTGCGGCGATAATATACGAAGGTTCCGATACCATATTCCTCAACCTCGCCACCTTCGTGGTCATGATCGTGATGATGGTGGTGGTGGTGACCGTGTTCATGATCCTCGTGATCGTGATGGTGATGCTCATGTTCGTCATCGTCTTCATCATGGTGGTGATGATGCTCGTGCTCATCTTCATCTTCATGGTGATGATGCTCATGCTCTTCTTCATCATGGTCCTCTTCTCCGCTTCGTTCAGATTCGATTTCCTGAATCCAGCCTGCTGATGTTGCAACAGTCTGCCAGTCAAACTTGTGAGTATTGACAATCAGATCGAGATCTACATCACCATAGTTACATTCGAAAATCTCTGCCTTGGGCTGGATAGCGCGGATAATCTGCTTCAGGTGCTCCAACTCCTTAGGCTCTACGTCTGCGGCCTTATTGAGAAGGATGATGTTACAGAATTCCATCTGCTGGATTACGAGAGAAGCGAGATCCTCCTCGTCGAGGTTTGGCTTCATCAAATCAGAACCATTGGCAAACTCGTCCTTCATACGAAGTGCATCAACTACAGTAACGATGCTGTCTAGGCGCAAGATACCGTTCTTGATATACTGAGGACCCAGGGATGGGATAGAGCAGATGGTCTGTGCTATAGGTGCAGGCTCGCAGATACCGCTTGCCTCTATTACAATATAGTCGAAACGCTTCATATCTACGATTTCCTTGAGCTGTTCTACAAGGTCCATCTTCAAGGTACAGCAAATACATCCATTCTGGAGTGAAACCAGGGAATCATCCTTCTGACCTACCACACCACCTTTCTCTATGAGAGCTGCATCAATATTCACCTCACCGATATCGTTGACGATAACGGCAAATTTGATACCCTTCTTGTTAGCCAAAATCTTGTTGAGCAGGGTAGTCTTACCACTGCCCAGATAGCCTGTCAAAAGCAGGACTGGAACTTCTTTATTGTTCATAAATGCCTCTTTTTATAGTGTTATACTTTAATTACAAAAACGGGAGCAGCAAATAATATGCCACTCCCGCCTTATGAAAAGTTAATTATTACTTACGATAGTTATCAAGACCCTTATGCAGGAAGTCAAGATAAGCACTGACATCCTCCTTGAAGCTGAATGCAGCGTTCAGAGGATTTCCCTCATTATCCACAGGAATGTAGAATGGCTGGGCATTAGCACCAAACTTGCTTGCCTGCAAGTAGCTCCACTTGTCACCGATGGTTCTCAATGTACGCTTTTCGCCATTGAAAGTCACCTCCATAGGCTGTGACAATGGAGTCTTGTCATCTACATAGAGTGAGATGAGTACGTAGTCCTTTGTCAAAATGTCAGTAACACTAGGGTCTGTCCATACAGAAGCCTCCATCTTACGGCAGTTGACGCAACCATAGCCGGTAAAGTCAATCAGTACTGGCTTGCCTGCTGCCTTTGCTGCTGCCATACCTTCCTCGTAGTCCTTGTAAGCCGGTTCTACCACCTTGGTATTCAAGTTGAAATCCTGGGTATTTACTGGTGGGGCAAAAGCACTTACTGCCTTGCAAGGAGCACCCCAAAGACCAGGAATCATATAAACAGAGAAAGCCAAGGAACAAAGACCAAGCATAATGCAAGCTACTGGCATTGGCTTGTTGAGGTCGCCGCCGATGGCATCTACCTGGAACTTCAACTTGCCAATCAGGTAGAGACCGAGCAGACCGAAGATGACAATCCAGAGTGAGAGGAATACCTCGCGATCCATAATGTGCCAGCCATAAGCCAAATCTGCTACAGACAAGAACTTCAAAGAGAAAGCAAGCTCAATGAAACCAAGCACAATCTTGATGGTCTCCATCCAAGAACCAGACTTAGGAGCTGACTTCAACCAAGATGGGAAGAGTGCAAAGAGTGTGAATGGCAAGGCGAGAGCAAGGGCAAAACCAAACATACCAATGGTTGGTGCCAACCAGTCACCCGATGTAACAGTCTGTACAAGAAGTAAGCCGATGATAGGAGCGGTACAAGAGAAACTTACGAGCACGAGTGTGAACGCCATCAGGAAGATACTGATGAGTCCTGTTGTGCTGGAAGCTTTATTATCTACAGCATTACCCCAACTGTCTGGCAACTTGATTTCGAACCATCCGAAGAATGAGAATGCGAAGACTGCCAGAAGCAAGAAGAGGATGATGTTGAATACCGCACTTGTACTAAGCGCATTGAGTGTACTAGGACCTGCAATGGCAGTAACGGTGAGACCGAGTGCCAAGTATATGATGACAATACTCAAACCATAAGTGATAGCATCGCGGATACCCTTCTTCTTGTCATTCTTGGCACGCTTCAGGAAGAAGCTTACTGTCATCGGAATGATAGGCCAGATACATGGCATTACAAGAGCGAGCAAACCGCCCACAAAACCGATAATGAAGATATAGAAGAGTGAATGGTTGGCAATGTCATTGTTGCCACCAAATGCCTGAAGCTCCTTGACAACCGGTTTCCACCAAGCCTTAGCATCATCACCATCTACAGAGAATGAAGAATCAATATTAGCTGTGCTATCTACTTTCTCTGCTACGGCAAGTTGAGCCAAAGAGTCTGCTTTCGCCTTAGCGATAGCTGCTGGATCTTCTGCCTTTTCGTCAGCTTTCGCATCTTCAGGGCTGACAGCATCCTTGCCATCTACAGCAGGAGATTTACCACTATGCTTGAAGCTTGCCTCGCTAGGTGGAAGACAATTCTGGTCGCTGCAAGCGCCATACTCTAAATAAGCATCGATACGATAGTTAGGCTTGGTGAACTTCACTTTCTGTACGAAAGTGGCGCTACCCTCGAAGAAGCGTAACTTCATCTCAAAGAGAGGGTCGAACTTTGAAATTTCATGGCCACGAGCCTGCAACTTGCCTACGAGTTCAACACCGTCAAGCTTGTTTACGTTAAAAGTGGCTGAAATAGGTCCGTCTGCGCCCAAACCTGTAGAATAGACATGCCATCCCGGTTGAATCTTTCCATTAAACACGATTTCCGCTACAGCGGTTCCATTGGTCTTGAGCGAGGTGGAGAACTTCACAGGGTTCATCATCTGCGCATGAGCCAACATTACTACTAAGAGTAACTGTAAAACTGCAATAAACTTTTTCATTTTTATTTATGTACTAATTTTGATTGCAAAGATACTAAATTTTATTTTAAATACGGCTATGAACCAAGTACGGTTACTAGTCTTTTAGTTTTTTTTAGAAAAAATGCTATAAAATCATCCCGTCGTCTTGGTAATATTGCAAAAAAACTGTAATTTTGTAGCCAAATTGCGAATGAGGAAAAGAAGATTATACATATTCAGTCTCTGGATAGCTACATTGAGCATATTGCTATCTACGGTGATGACCCATCATCACCACATGGGGCGTATCTGTATGATTCAGGAGCAATGTGAGCAGGATGGCAACATCAATGATGAGCATACCGACCATCATAATCAGGAAAATGATAGCGATCGTGAGAACTGTAGCGTTCGTCAAATGCATCAGTTTGTCGTCAATTCCAAGATGGTGAAGGGTATCCGCAAGTTGCTGATAGATGAGAACCATCAGTTTATGATCCTGTCTTGTCCTTCCCTTTTAACCCTCCCTCGTCTCTCACTCATTTCAGTGAGATGGCAGTATGTGGCAGCTTCTCCGCTTGCAGATGAAGTGGCGGCAGGCTATAGCAGACGGGGACCTCCTTCTATTTTATGATTTTACAAGTTTGCCACTTGGTTGCAAAAATCGGTTTGAAGATTTGAATGCAACTGAGTTGCAAGATCTTTTGTGTACTTTTGCCAACGGATTTTTGATAAGATTCGTAGTGTGAAATTGTAGCGTAGATTTATAAAATAAAAGGAAAAAGCAAACATGAAAAGAATAATTTTGATTGTCGCCGTTACGGCGATGGCCTGGGCAGGATTCGCTTTCTTTGCGAAACAGACCGGCTCAGAGGTTCATGCACACGAGGAACATGAGCATGAAGAAGTTGATTTTGATCATATTCCGTTGACTGCCAAGCAGGTCAGCACCGTAGATTTGAAGATGGGTGAAGCTGTGGAGCGTGAGATGGATGCCACCATAGAAGCGAAAGGATCGCTCGTACTGCGTGCACAGGCGATGGGTGATGTTGCCTCTTTGATGGGCGGTATCGTGAAATCTATTTTTGTGAAAGAAGGACAGCTTGTTCATAAAGGACAGGTTGTTGCTACCGTTGAAAATACAGATGTGGTAAGTCTTCAGCGTGAGTATTATTCTGCTGCCAAGGAGTGCGAACTTGCCAAGGCTGATTTGGAGCGCCAACTTCTGCTCAGTAAGCAGGGAGCAGGTGTGAAGCGTACCTTACAGCAGACCAAGAAAGATTACCAAGTGGCTCATGCCAATCTTTTGGGTATTGGCAGGCAGCTCAGCCAGATGGGTATCTCTACTGCGGCCGTAGCGAAAGGTAAGTTTACTACAGCGTTCCCTTTACATGCGCCTATCTCCGGCATCGTGAGCGAGATGACTGCCAGTCTGGGAAGTTATGCTGATATGCAGACTCCTCTGATGAAGATTAGAAACACCCAGGCAGTGGAATGTGACCTCAATGTCTTCGAGAAGGATTTGGCGAAGGTCAAGGTGGGCAATCGGGTGACCATAAGCCTGACTAATCAGCCTGGCGTAAAGCTTTCAGGAACGGTATATGGCATGAACCAATACTTTAGCGATAATTCGAAAGCCGTTGCCGTTCACGTAAAATTGGACGCGGCTAGCGTGAAGAGTTATCTGCTTTCTTCTTCAGGCAACACTCATGGCGGAAAGCTTTTCGCAGGTATGTATGTAAGCGGAAAGATAGCTACAGGTAGCCAGCAGTGTCTCGCCTTGCCATCCCATGCAATTGTGAGCGCAGATGGAAAGCAGTATGTCTTCGCTCTCAATGGAGCTCCCAACAAGGGTAACTACAGCTTCTCCCGTCATGAGGTAACCACAGGCGCTTCGGATGGTAAATATACAGAGGTGAAGCTTTGCAACCATCTGCTGAAGGGCAAGAATGGAGCTGCCGGCAAGAAGATTGTAACCGAGAATGCTTATTATCTGGCTTCGCTTACAGGCGAACATGGTGAGCATGCACATTAAGCTTTAGCTGACAGATGAATGTTTTAAATGAATCATTTTTAGATTAAAGCTTATGTTTCAGAAACTTATTACTTATTCCATTCGCCACAAACTGGTGATTGGAGTACTCTCTATAGCCCTGGCGATATGGGGTGTCTGGTCGTTTGTGCATCTGCCATTCGATTCCACCCCAGATATTACAGATAATCAGGTACAGGTCATCACACAGGCTCCTTCGCTGGGAGCTCAGGAGGTGGAGCAATATGTAACCACTCCTGTAGAGATGGCGCTTGCAAATATACCCCGCATCCAGGAACGCCGAAGCATTTCAAGAAGCGGACTCTCGGTCATCACGCTTGTCTTCGACGATGCCGCCGATATCTATTGGGCACGTTCGCAGGTGAGTCAGGTAGTGGAACAGTTGGAGAAAGAACTGCCAAAGAACACCGAAACCGAGATGGGACCTATTGCCACCGGATTGGGCGAAATCTACCACTATACCATTCGTGCCAAGGAGGGATACGAGCATAAATACTCGCTCACCCAGCTCCGAACCATGCAGGACTGGATTGTGCGCAAACAGCTTTCCGGAACCCCGGGCGTTGCCGAAGTAAGCGGTTGGGGCGGCTATGTCAAGCAATATGAGGTGGCTATCAATACCGACCAGCTGAACGCCAGCGGGGTCTCCGTAAACGAGGTGTTTGAAGCCTTGCAGCGCAACAATGCCAATACGGGTGGCAGCTACATCGAGCAGAACTCCAACCAGTATTATATTCGAGGCATCGGTGTGGTGAAGAATCTGGAGGATGTTGCCAACATCACGGTGAAGACGGTGAATGGAACTCCTATCAAGGTGAGCGATGTGGCAAAGGTTCAGTTGGGCCATGCCACCCGTTTCGGTGCCGTCACCCGCAATGGCGAAGGCGAGGTGGTGGCTGGTATCGCCATCATGCTCAAGGGCGAGAACTTCCAGGAAGTTAGCAAAAATGTAAAGGAACGAATCAATCAGATTCAGAAATCGCTTCCGGAAGGAGTAGTTATCGAACCGTTTATCGACCGAACCAACCTGGTGGACAGAGTAGAGGGCACCATCGCCCGCAACCTGATTGAAGGCGGACTTATCGTCATTTTCGTACTTGTTATCTTCCTAGGTAACTGGCGAGCCGGACTTGTCGTAGCAAGTGTCATCCCACTGAGTATGCTCTTTGCCTTCGGCATGATGAAGACCTTTGGCATCGACGGAAACCTGATGTCGCTGGGAGCCATCGACTTTGGTATGATAGTGGATTCTGCGGTCATCATTGTTGAAGCTGTGGTGACACATATCAATACCGGTCATTTCTCGCAGCCGGAAGTTCGTGCTGCTTATCTTGCTCAATGTCAGAATGGCGGAGCAGCAATCCCATTTGCCCTGACTCAGAAACAGATGGACGAGGAAGTTCATTTCTCTGCTTCCCGAATCCGTCAGAGTGCTGCGTTCGGTGAAATCATCATTATGATTGTATATATTCCGCTGATGACACTGGTAGGAATCGAAGGAAAGATGTTCCGTCCGATGGCACTTACGGTATTCTTTGCCATTCTGGGAGCCTTCATTCTCTCGCTTACCTATGTGCCGATGGCAAGTTCGCTGATGTTAAGTAGAAAGGTACATACCCGAAAAACATTCTCCGACCGAGTGATAGAAAAGTTGCAGGCATGGTACCGTCCGGTTCTCGACTGGGTCTTGGCACGTAACAAGGATGTCATCACTGGTGCTGTGGCTCTTTTCTGCGTCAGTATCGTGGGCTTCAAATTTCTGGGAGGCGAATTCATCCCAAGTCTGGAAGAAGGTGACTTTGCCGTGGAGATGAGTATGTCGCAGGGAACTTCATTGTCGCAGATGGTGGAGAGTTGTACCAAGGCTGAAAAGCTGCTCAAGAAGGAATATCCTGAGATCAAGCAGGTAGTTAGCCGAATAGGTAGTGCAGAGATTCCTACCGACCCGATGCCGGTAGAACGTGCCGACATCATGATTGCACTGAAACCGAAGGCCGAATGGACCTCTGCCAAGACTACTCCAGAACTGATGGAGAAGATGGAGGAAACCTTGAGTGCCATTCCTGGATTGGAAGCTGAGATTTCTCAACCTATCCAGATGCGCAACAATGAGCTGCTGACAGGTATCAAGCAGGATGTGGCTATCAAGATATTTGGTGATGATCTGGACGTGCTCACTCAGCAGGCAGGCAAGGTGAAGAAAATGATAGAAGATGTGCCGGGCGTGAGCGGTATCTTTGTTGAGGAAGTTGCCGGTTTGCCTCAGATCCAGGTGAAATACAACCATGAGAAGATGGCGGCCTACGGGGTTAGTGTGGATGATATCAGTGAGATATTGGAAGCAACCTTTGCCGGAGCCGTGGCTGGTTCTCTCTACGAAGGCGACAAGAAGTTTGATATCGTGCTGCGTATGGATCCTTCGCAACGCAACGTAGAGTCGCTTGAGCAATTGAGCGTACCTCTCAAGGATGGTACGGATATTCCGTTGTCTCAGGTGGCAGACATTGATTATTCACCAGCGCCGGCTCAGGTTTCTCATGAAGATGGTGCCCGCCGCATCTACGTTGGATTCAACGTAAAGGGCAGAGATGTGCAGAGTACCGTGGAGGATATCCAGGAGATTCTCGATGAAAAGCTGAAGTTGCCGGATGGCTACTATTATAATTATGGTGGTGAATTTGAAAATCTGCAGAGTGCTACCAACCGTCTGATGGTAGTGATACCGATAGCGCTTGTCATTATCTTGCTGTTGCTCTATGCTACGGTGAAGAATGTCCGTGAGTCGCTCTTCGTCTTCTCTGCCATTCCGCTGGCTGCCATCGGAGGCGTCTGGGCTTTGTGGCTCAGAGGTATGCCTTTCAGCATCTCGGCAGGTGTCGGCTTCATAGCCCTCTTTGGTGTAGCGGTGCTCAATGGAATCGTACTTATCGGACAGATGAACCAGATGCAGCGTGAAGAAAAGACTGCTGACAAACTGTCAGCATCCATTGGAGTTACAGAATTGATTCATCATCGCATCATCGAGAGCTGTATGGTTCGCTTGCGTCCTGTCTTGATGACGGCACTTGTTGCCTCTATGGGTTTCCTGCCAATGGCACTTTCCCAGGGTGATGGAGCAGAGGTACAGCGCCCACTGGCTACGGTGGTGATAGGTGGTCTGATAACCAGTACGTTGCTCACCTTGCTGGTATTGCCTGCTATCTACAAGACATTCACCAAGAAATAGGCAATTAAGAAGATAACATAAAACATTTAGGATGAACAAGAGAAAAAAGAAAACTATATTCGGGCTGGCAGCAGTTTTGATGCTGCTGGCCCCTTCAGAGGCAAAAGCTCAGCTTTTCGATGCCACCATTCCTGGCACGAAGATGACTTTGGAGCAGTGTTTCCAGTTGGCAGATAAACAGAACCTGACGTTGCAGGCTGGACGAAAATCGATACAACGTGCCAAGGTAATGGAAGGAACGGCATGGGATGTGGACAAGACAGAGATTGCTTTCGGACAGAATCCGGCTTCAAGCGGCGATACCGATAATGCTCTTGCATTTTCACAGGGCATCGAATTTCCAACGGCTTATACCGCCCGCCGTGGTCAGCTTAAGGCAGAAACTCAGGCAGAGAAAAGTCGTCTGGGTGTAACTAATCAGCAGATTAAGCTTGAGATTGCTTCTGCTTATTATGCGATGCTCTATCAGACTCATCGTCTGAGCATCCTTCAGCGACAGGATTCTATCCTCGACCGTTATTGCGATGTTGCCGAGAAGCGTTACAAGGCAGGCGAAGCCAGACAGCTGGAGTTCCTTACAGCCGAGCGCTTGCGTAATGAAAACCATTTAGAGATGGTAAATGTGAAGAGTGAGGCAGAGAACAAGCAGTTGGAACTGATGGCATTATTGAATACCGATCAGCCTGTTTTGCCTGCCGAATCTCACATCATTGCATTGGAATCTCCTGTCAGCGGTACCTTCAACTATCAGCAGACAGCTGATGCGCAGTATCAGCAAGACCGTCTGAAGGCACTCGATAAGGAGGTGAAGTGCGCCAAGACTGGTTATGCGCCATCTCTTTCGCTTACGGTCCGTACCCAGGCACTCATTTCCAGTTGGGATCCTTACCACATCGACCGTCAGCGTTTTACCGAGGGTAACTTCTTCGGCTTTGAGATTGGAGTAGGCGTGCCTCTCTTCTATGGTGCTGCCAAGGCAAAGGTGAAGGCTGCCAAGAAGAATCGTGAGGTAGCAGAACTGGAGATGCAGCAGGAGCGGAGAGAAAAGGAACGTGATTATCGCCTAGGTTATAACCGTTTCCAGAATGCAGCCAAACGCATGGCTTATTATAACGGCGAGAACATTTCTAAGGCAAAAGAAATCGTTCGCCTCAGTACTGCCGAGTATGAGAGTGGCGAGATCAGCTATGTGGAGTATGCCAATGCCTTGCAGGAGGCGATAGATATGGGTATGAAGCATGCCGATGTCATCAATGAATATAATGAGGCAGCCTTGGCTTTGCTGGGGCTTTCGAATCATCTGTAAGAAACAAAAAAAAGAGGGTGTGTCATAAGCCACATCCCATACGCCCTGAAAGGGCAGAAGCTCTTAGCCCAGGGCAGCGCCCTGGGTTTTAGAATAAATACAACAAAGTCGCCCTGAAAGGGCAAAAGCATTCAATTTCAGAGCTTTTTGTCCTTTCAGGGCGTATTGGATAATTTCAACCGTACAGGTCGAATCTTTTCTATATGAATTTAGAACACTCTTCCGAAGATAATCTTGATGAAAGTCTTGCCTAAGATTCTGGCATCAAACCACCATGAACGATGCTCCAGGTAGTATAGGTCCATATCCAGGCGACGCAACATCTTCTCCATCGTATCTGTGTATCCGTTATAGAGGGTTGCGTAGGAAGTAACACCAGGGCGAATCTGATACAGATTCTTATATCTAGGGTCACGCTCCATAATCTGGTCTATGTAGAACTTTCGTTCTGGTCTTGGACCAATAAACGACATGTCGCCACAAATCACGTTCCAGAGTTGAGGAAGTTCATCCAGATGATGTTTTCTCAGAAACTTGCCTATGCGTGTAAGCCGCTTATCTTTTTTATGGGAACAGAGCTGAGGACCATTCTTTTCTGCATCCACCGTCATGCTTCTGAATTTATAGATGTTGAAGGGGCGCCCAAACCGTCCGATGCGTTCCTGCTTGAAAATAGCTGGTCCACCATCTTCACATCTTACCATTATATATATTAGAAGCATGAGAGGCGAAACGAGCAGTAAGCTGATTGCTGCTAACAGAAAGTCGCCAGCTCGCTTGACGTTTCGCTCCATAGCACTCATTCCATCTGCTATGACTTTTGTCTTAACAATACTATTTCTCATATAGAGTTATTCCATTTACTATATAAACGTAAAGTTGTGCGATATATTGCATTTAGCTATCCTTTTCTTTTAACAAAGCAGTAACTATCCTGTTTTCGCTTCATTAGCTTCAGAATGTATGTTGGCAAAAACAAAAAAGCAAAGTAGAAGCAAGCCTTCAACCATCCATACCCCAGAATGCTACGATAAACAGCTATATTGTATTTAGCAAGTGATATCTTGCTGCTGGATATGGAATGCTTGTGGCGGCAATACACAGCCAGCGGCTGATTGGGGTAGGAATAACACACCTTGCAATCTTTCAGGATTTGCAGGAAGAGTGCCCAATCCTGTCGCTTGCGCAAAGTGGGCATATAGTATTTTCTGCCCAGCAGTTGGGTATCATAGATAGCAGTGAGGCAACCTATTTTATTATCCCGCTTCATCATAGAGAAGGTGATTTTAGGCGGTGCGATATTGATGCCTACAGATTTTTGTTCGTTCAAATTGAAGATGATGTATGAGGCACAGGATAAAGCACACTGTTTCTGGTTCATGAATGCGATTTGTTTTTCCAGTTTATCCGGTGTCCAACGGTCGTCACTATCACAGAAAGCGATGTATCTTCCCCTGGCACGTTCTATGCTCTTGTTCCGGGCGTATCCTGCTCCATGGTTGTGGTCAAGATAAAGCACATCCACCCGGCTATCCCTTTCCTCTATCTTGTGCAGAATATCCAGAGTTACCGGATCCGTGGAACCGTCATCTGTAATCAGCAGTTCCAGGTCAGGATAGGTTTGGTCAAGGATACTACTGATGCTGTCGGCAAGATATTTGCCGGCATTATAAGTGGGCATGATAACTGATACTAACCTGTTCCTATCCATTTCTATATTGTTCTTTCTATTTTCTTGTTTATATCTATAATAACGTTTGGGATGTCTTATTATTGCAGTATGACACAAAAAAGTGCAAATTATTTGGTACTTTCAATTATTTCTTCTACTTTTGCATTGTATAACCAATTATTGCATAGGTATAAAAATAGAAAAAGATGAATAAAATAGAATCATACGTATATAAAAAGGTAAAGAACAATTATCTGTTAAAGAACTCCTTGCGCAATATTTATCAAGGTTTCTTCGACTTGTTACCTAATTATGACTCCAAGTTCAGCTCATCGCTACTGGTCCGTGAGGGGTATTATTTCGGATTTCACGATTTAGATCCTTTCAGTCGAGACTCCCAGAAAGTTCTTTGCAATCGTTTGCTCATTCCCTTGCGAATGCCGACTCCGCAGGACGCCTTGGAGATAGGCTATCTGGATGGCAAGGATTTCTCGGATTGGCATTGTCTTGCCAAGACCCATGCCTGGAATTATCACAAGGGGTGCAGACTCCAATGGACAAAGGACGAAAGAATTGTCTATAATGACAGCGAAAACGGACAACTCTGCGCCAAAGTAATAGATATGAAGGGTAATATGATTCAAAAATTGAACTATCCGATAGACACCGTCTCTTATGACGGAAAGCTTGCCACTAACTTCAGTTATGGCAGATTGGAGCAGAATATGCCAGGATATGGATACTGTGTCAGTGATGCCGATGCTGTCCTTTCAGAAGGCATAACAGAAAAAACAGGCTTGTACTTGATAGATATGGAAAGAAACACGCGAAAGATGCTGCTCAGCATACAGCAAATATCAGAATTTGAGCATGAGCCTTCGATGGATGACAAAATGCACTTTGTAACTCATACAGAGTTCTCTTACGACAATCGTTACGTGGCGTTTTTGCATCGTTGGTATAAGGGAGTGTCTCGTCATACCCGCCTGATGGTCTATGACCTCCAAGAGCATCAACTGATGGCTTCTCCTACCACGGGCATGGTTTCTCATTATGCCTGGAACCATCTCAATGGCATTGTGGCATATTGTAGGGTAGAAGATGTGGATTCTCATGTATATTTTTCTTCTCCCGACATGAAGGAGTGGAAGAGATGTACCTATCCTGTTCTCAACAGTGATGGGCATCAGCATTTCATCGACGACGACTGGTTCCTGGTGGATACTTATCCTGACAAATGGCGCCATGTCAGATTATACAAAGTAAACCGAGTGACGGATGAAATAGTCCTACTTGCCGATGCCAAGAGTCCGAAGTGCTTCGTGTCTCCTTCCGAACACAAGCATTGGAAGTGCGACCTACATCCTAGATGCAGCGCCGACGGCAAGTGGATATGCTTTGACTCCGTGCATACGGGAAAGCGAAGCTTGTGCATCATGCCATCCTTGTAATGAGGATGGCATTGAGCTAATAGTATTTCTTGATGATATACGATAATGCTTGATAATTGAACTGGCAGTATTTCTTGCCTTTGAAGCTTCCGGTGGAAGCATGCTCTTCATCATCAATGCGAAGGCTTGGCTCATAAACCACATCCAGTTGATGCTCCTTGCATTGCTCTCCTAGGTATATCTCCTCGCAGAACAAAAAGCAAGGATAATTGATGATGCCACACCTCTTGAAGTATTCTTTGGTGAGAATGATGAAGGAACCGTGCCCTGCATATATCTTGCGTACCCACTTTTTCTGCCACTGGGTGTTCTGAACCTTCTTTCTGCCTTTGTGTAGATAACGATTATAGAGATTGTAGAGTAGAGAAAAACTGAAGAGCATTCGGAGCAGATAAAGCTTGCGCTTATTATACCGAACGATGATCTTGGGATTCTTGTCTATTTGCTCTCGATGCGAAAAGATACAGGGTGCAATCCAACCAGTCTCTTGACGGATGAGCAAATTCTGTAATCGCAAGAAGAAATCATCACTGATGGCTACATCCACGTTGCTGATGATGGAGATGTCGAAATCTTCAGGATCCACCTTTTCCATCATATAGCGTATTCCCCCAAAGTATCCGAGGTTTCGATGGACACCAAACACGTTGATTGTGAATCTTTTGGGCTTGTAATTGATAGGCAGAATTTCACCTTCTGTATTGTCACATACGTTCACGGACAATTCGATTTGCGTACATCCTTGAAGTCTTTCTTCGATATTACTAAGATAAGCGTCCAGTTCCTGATAAGTATGGTAAGTGACGCAATAGATAGCTATTTTCATTATTTGTGATTTTTGTATTTCTTATATTGTGTGATACCATCCCAAACACCCCTCAACATATATATATAATAAGGTGTGATGTGACTTGTGACAAATGGAAGATAGAAAGGACGCAAAAGAAGTTTTGCGGCGTTCGTCAACTTCCAATATCTCGGCACGTATTTCACATGTAGCAACCATAAGAAGTTTCGATATTGGTAATAATAACGCATGGGTGCCGACAGAATGTCTTGCATGACTCCAAGATGGATGGTCTTGATTCCGATTTGGTGTGACAACTGGCAACGATCTGTCTGTCCACAGATGAAACCTCGCTTGTGCGCTCTCCAGCACCACTCGCTATCCACATAGTCGAGGAATAGTCTGGAATCAGGAAATCCTATCTTTTCCAAGACCTTGCAACTGATGCAGCTCCCAGAAGATATAATATTCTCCTTTTTGAGAAATCCATCCCCTTGATATTGTTTTTTCCTGATATAGGAATGATATTCTTCTTGCTGCGTCGCATTCAAAATGGTAGGACCGAGTATTCCCAGATTGGGATTTTCCTGCAACACTCTTTCATATTCCGACACCATCATCCGAACATACTCTGCATCAATCCTGCTATCCTGGTCAAGAAACACGACATACGTGTAGACTCCTTGCGCCAGGACTTGTATCAAGGCATATTCCTGGGCTTCGCCAATTCCTTTGTTCCCTTTCATCCAGTTATAATTCATTTTTCCTATCTCTTTTTGCTGTAAAATAGGGGAAGGGGAGTTGTCAACAATGTAGCCTTCACAGGAAGCAGACAAATTTCTGATGTGCTGCAAATCCTCTGACGAAGGGTTGAATGTTACGATAATAATAGCTGTATGATTCATCATAATGTTCGTCTTTTATTAACCTCTTTCAATTTCTTGTTCACTTTCCTCGCTGCAAGGACCAATACCATGGTTTCCGAGGCAATCCATACAATAGCTGCTCCTACACACTGAAATCTAGGAATCAGTATGAAAGTGAGAAGCAACCAGGTGAGAGAACCGCACAAACCACATTTCACGATGGTCTTATCCTCCCGAAGGGGTATCAGCACCTGTAATACCAATATCTGTTCTAATCCAACCACTAGCACTTGAATCATCACGAGGCGCATAGGCAGGATGGCTGGTTCAAATCCTTTTCCTGCAAATATGTATATCACATAAGGGGCTAGGATTTCCATAATGATGATAATCAATGCTGCAAGCACGACGAGTAGTTTGATAGCTTTAGTATAATAGTGATTTACCTCATCCCATCGTTCCTGTTTAATAAGCACACTCATTCGAGGGATGAGCACGCTGATGAGCGAGGAAATAAGAGCGATGATGACTTGATACATCCTTACTGCCACAGAGTAATACCCCGCCTGTTCGTCGCCACACAAGAAACTCAGTATTGGCAAGGTGAGTTTGGTATATATGGCAGAGAGTATGGCAAAAATGCCTAACATCACGAATGGCTTGAGATAACGACGTAGATTCACGTGGCGCAAACTCAGTGAAACCAATCGGCTACGATAAGTCCAGTTGCAAAAGGCATTGAGAACCACGATGCCCACAAAGAGCAGATAATAGATGTCGAAATCACCTTCATCTCTAACAAAAATAAAAACCGAAGCTACAAATAAGAGCCTGACAATGATGGAACGAATAGTGATGTATCGGAAATTCTCCAGTCCACGATAGAACCACTCTATCCAGAATAGGTTTGCTATCAACTTGAAAGACCCTATCAGCAGCAGCCTTCCCCTCTGTTGTAACTCTGGCACAAAGCAGGAGGCGAAGTATAATATGACGAGGGCAACGACCATTGTGATGGCGTTAAGCCAAAAAAGGTCATTGAAGGCAGATTGGAGTTCTGCCTTATCATCCTTATGGCGAGCTATCTCTCGTATGCCAAGTGCCTGCATACCCATCATGGAGAAGAGTACGAGATAATCTATGATACCATCAACCGTGTCTATAGCTCCAATACGTTCTGCACCCAGCACTCGACTGATGTACGGAAACACCAGCAGAGGCACTAAATAGGTGCTGAGCGTGAGAATCAAGCTATATTTAAAGTTGTTGCGTATGCTCATAATTTATTTTTTTAATTCAACGAGATGTTTCTGGCGGATTTTCTCACGAAATCTATTCTCGACATTGGCAATGCCCATCAGCATCAGAATCATGACAGGAACTTCCAGGATGGCTAAGTGGAAATAATAGAACTCAAACCATCCCATTCCCAAGAGTCCGCAATAGTAACTGAGTAGGGTATATAGAAACATATTGCCACTGCGAAGCGAACCCAATTGGATGGAATAGATCAAGCTGCTCAATATCAGCGTATAGGCTATGAATTGCCAACTATTGCAATAGATGAACATCGTACCGAAGAAGGTTCTCACATTGGTATAGGAGATGCCTGTATGCAAATAGAGAGGATTGACTGGCGAAAGCAAGTTTGGGTCGCCCGTAAGCGTCTTATAAATATTGACAAAAGGAGATACCAATATCTCAAAGTTTCCCATATCGGGGAAGTTGAGATTTGCGTCATAACTAAACCCTAACGTTCCACTAGTAAGATAATGCAAGAAATGTCCTGCCACCATCTCGAAAAGCTCGACGTTTGCCTCTGCGCTCTCATTGCCTAGTAGCGGAAGAACCATATAAGTGAGTAGAAAGATAGCGAAAGCACCCAAGCTCACCTTGAGAATAAGCCCCAGATTCAAGTGCATCTTGCCAGCCATGAGACGGATGAGCAGACCAGATGCCACACCTATGATGATGGCACCTTTCACCATATACAAGAGTTGTATAAGGAGCAAGGCAAAGATAATGCCCCATAGATACCATTGCTTCCGCTTGAAATAATACACAGCGACAATGAGCAGCGGCATTGCCAGGGTACGCAAGTGTGCCCAAATGCCATGACCCGCAAAATCCTCGGCAAAATCATCTGTACCAAACATAGCTGTACTACTGTTCCATACACTATGGAATCTCCATAAGAATAGCAGTGCCAACAAAAGGGAGATGATACCTAGCGTGGCAGGGTATCTACCTTCTTGAACTTTCTCGCCGAATATCAAGGGATATCTGTTCTTTGCCAACGAGAGAAGATAACTTGGGATGGCGAAGACAGGAAGTCCGACACACCATACACTGATGCTAGAGTAGCAGAAATTGACGAATCCCAAGTGCCCTGCCACAGCCATGGAAATCAACAACACCAATAGATACGGAAACATCAGGCAACATAGGGGAGTATAGATGGTTCGCCAAGAGATAAACTCCAGATAGCCCAACACATATACTTCCAACAGCAAAAGAGCCAAAAGCAATATACCTAACATACTTATCTAGATTGCTATTTTAATTCTTTCAATAACTGCTTGGATATGATACCTGCCAAGAGGACGAAGAAGGAGAACGTCAAGATACCAAGAATGCTCAGCATTCGCTTAGGTCCAGCAGGTTTTACTGGCACGGAAGCCCCCTGCAAGACGGTAAACACAGGGGTATGCTCCCTCAACTTCGCAATGGAAGCCTGATATTGCGTGTTATATGCTGTATATTGGTTGTATTTCAACTGCATATCATTCTCCATATCTTCCATCTTTGACTTAACACTCTCCATAATTACATCATTGTTGGCATCAGCAAAGCTGGCATATTGACGCCTTACCTTCTCGTAGGCCGCTTGCGATTCTGCCATCAACTTCTTATAGTGCTCTACGTCTTTCTGAGATTTGGAAGTGCGATATTTGATGATGAAAGCCTTTAATTTCTCAGAAACGGAATCGGCTAAAATCTTGCAAATCAATGGGTCTTGTGCGGTGGCAAAGACTGTAATCATACCAGACTTTTTGTCGATATCTATACGGATGTTGTTTCGTACATCTTTCACGATGCCGTCTTCCTTCTTGGTGAGCATATAGGGATTGATTTTTTCGAGGCTTTTCACTGCAGTCTCCTCATGGCTCAGCAAGTTGCTCATACTCTCCAAGGATTTTTCCATCCATGACTTTTTCTTATACATAGTCAAGTATGTATAGTAGTTGGTATGGGGAGGAAGGTTTTCCTTGATAGCTTTCACTTGAATCCGAAGCAAATCTACCACAAACTTGTTGTCGTTCATCAAGTCTGGATAGAGTAAAGGTGTGATGGCATCAGAGGATTGCATATTGTTCAAGTCTATTCCAAACGAGGATGCCAGCGAACCGAGTGCGCCACCCGATATAGAAGTGTTCTCCACTTCTGGTGCCAAGGATGTCTGTGTGGTATAATATCTTGGCAGGGAGTACAGGATACAGATTGCCACCACAAGCACTATGGGCATGACAACATAGAACAGCTTCTTGCGAGCCTTTACCAATCTTACAAAACCAGGAAGGCTTATCTGTTCTGCGTCTGTTTCAATTATTTGTTTCTTTTCAAGAATATCTGTCATTTTATATATTTTTGCTACATAATTGCACTTTATGTTTGCAAAAGTACACTATTTTTTTAATTTAAGCAAATAATTTTGCACTAATTATGTAAGGAATGTTAATTTTAGTATGTTTATGCCAGAATTATCGTATTTTTGTAAGCAAATCAACTTAAATATAAGAATGAATAAATATTGTACGATAGCTATGTTTCTGATTGCCCTAAGCTCGAATCCTGCTTCTTCACTCGCTCAATATGAGTGGCAAGAAGGGGCAGATACTGCAAAACAAAGCCTTGGCGATGGATTGGAATACCGATTGGAGACTTCTGGATCTTTCTCGAACGAAAAGACTCCGCTTTGGCTGAATGCCAATAAATACGGACTGAGTTCCCTAGAAAAGCAGAATGGCTACCTTCGAGGCTGTTTGTTGCGTCCGCTTGCCACCGACAACGCTCACCATTGGGGAATAGGGTATGGGGTTGATGTTGTTGTACCTTATCATTTCACGAGTAAGCTGGTGGTGCAACAGGCTTTTGCTGAGGTAAGATGGTTGCATGGTGTGCTCAGCGTAGGTGCCAAGGAATATCCGATGGAATTGAAGAACCAGACGCTCTCTAGCGGTAGCCAGACGTTGGGCATCAACGCCCGACCTGTTCCACAGGTGCGACTGACTCTGCCTGAATACTGGACGGTACCTGTCCTGAACGGATGGCTACAGATGAAGGGCCACATAGCCTATGGAAAGTTTACCGACCAAAATTGGCAGCACGACTTCACACAGCGCAAAACTAAGTATTCAGATGGAGTGCTGTATCATAGCAAAGCTGGGTATCTGCGCATCGGAAACGAGGGCTTTTTCTGTCCACTGAGCGTGGAACTTGGCTTGGAGATGGCAGCGCAGTTTGGAGGTACCCCTTATGCTCCTGATAGCAAGGGTAAAATGATTCCTATGAAGACAGAGGGCGGCCTCAAGGGCTTATGGCATGCCTTTATGCCTGGCGGTAAGGAGGAGAGTGATGGAGTCTATGCCAATGCCTCTGGTAATTTGTTGGGGTCGTGGGTAATGCGCATTAACTACGACGCTGACACTTGGAAACTGGGTATCTATGCCGACCATTTCTTCGAGGATGATAGCCAGATGCTGATGATGGATTACAATGGCTATGGAGAGGGAAAGGATTGGCAAGTAAAGAAAACACGCCGATACTTCAAGTACTCGCTCAAGGACAATATGCTGGGAGCCGAAATCAACATCAAGTATGGCAGATGGTTGCGCAATATGGTCTTGGAATACATCTACACCAAGTATCAGAGTGGACCTTACAACCATGACCACACCGCCAACATCCCCGACCATCTTTCGGGCGTAGACGACTATTACAATCATCGCAACTATCCGGGTTGGCAGCATTGGGGGCAGGTGATGGGAAATCCCCTTTACCGTTCGCCTCTTTACAACAACGATGGCATGATAGAGGTGAAAAACAATCGCTTCATCGCCTATCACCTGGGCTTTGATGGCGAGCCATGCGACAGGTTAGCGTATCGTGCCTTACTGACCTATCAGAAAGGATGGGGCAGATATGTATGGCCTTTTACGAAGGCTCATCACAACGTGAGCACCTTGTTGGAAGGCTGCTACCATTTCAACAAGGGATGGAGCTTGAAGGCTGCCTACGGCATGGACTTCGGAAGCGAGGAAATGCTGGGGCATAACGCTGGCTTCCAACTGACGGTGAGCAAACAAGGCATATTAAACTTTTAATTAGGACGGGAAGGATATGAATAGAAAACATTTGATATTAATGCTAGTTGGAATGTTGGTTCTCTGTTTCCAATCGGCATGCACCCTAGAGACGAGCGATAATGGCGACCTGGATGGTTACTGGCATTTGGAGCAAGTTGATACGCTCGCTACCGGAGGCAAATTGAACATCTCGAAAGAAAGAGTTTTTTGGGGCGTGCAGCACAAGTTGATTTCATGTGCGAACATCACAGGTACAACGGCAAGCTTCCGTGGCTATTATTTCCGATTCGAACAGACTGGTGACAGTCTGATCCTGCATTCGCCATACAAGAATAACTGGCATCAAGATCATGGAGAAAATGGTGGTGATATTCCTGCAACCGTAGTGAATGACAGCATCAGAAGCTATGGCATCAACAATCTGCGAGAAGCTTTCTACAAAGAGAAGCTCAAGGGCGATAAAATGATGCTCCGCTCAAAGATGTTGAGGCTATACTTCACCAAATTCTAAAAAACAATTCGTAATTCATTTCTCCTTTCACATTCATTAATACTTCCTGATTATCAGAAGCTTAATAGTGAAAGGAGTTTTGCCTGATTATACGAGAAAGGAAAAGACGAAATAAGTTGGTGCCCAACAGTTGGTTTCCGCTTGCACAACACGTGTTGTGCGAGCGCATATCAGCTGTTATGCAAGCGCACAACAGCTGTTGTGCGGCTGGAGATATTAACTTCTCCGGAAACAGATATTAATCTTTCCGGCAACTTCTCCTATATATTCCGACAACTTCTATTGCTTTTTACGGTTGATTATTACGCTTTCTAATGGTACAAGAGCCTATTGCTTCTGCAGCTTTCGTTATGTTCGCAAGTGAACTAGAAGAATCTAATTATATCTATAACGATGCCAAAATACGAATAATTCTCTGAAAATCAAAGAAAACAATAACCTTTTTGTAGATTTGCCTGGAAATATTTGGTATTTTGAAAACTTCTGTGTATTTTTGCAGGAAATAAGTGATATTCGGTATTTAGAAAGCAAATTTTAAAAAAGGAGTTTGTTATGACTGCATTAAATATACAGGCTGTACAGAATGAAACAGATGAGGCATGTATGGTTCAAGAAGAGTCCTGCATGACCAAAGAAGAAATGCTCTCAGGTTTCGACAAAGCCCTCCATGAGCTGAAGTCCTATCGAGAAGGAAAGCTAGAACTTAAACCATTGGAGGAGGTGCTGAATAAGTTATAAGATATATTTAAACAGATAGTTATGGAACCAAAATTAGGAGATATGATGAAGGTAAATCCTTCTTTGACTGGTTTGTCTGATTGGATTGAAGGTCAGGTTATTGATATAGAGCACAATCCTTTTATGGGATTGGTTATTTCCATCAAGGATAATTTGGGCAGAATATTCTTTGGACAGTCTAAATATTTTAAGTTAGCATAATGTTTGCAATATCGATGTAACAAATAAATAAGTAAACAAGAAAGGAGTAAATTATGAAGGAAAAGAAATTAAAAGTATTCGCTCTTCCTATTGAGGAGTTTGAAAAGAAATATCCTGTTAGCTATTCGATAGTAGTACCAGGAATTCCTGAGGGACATGTGGCAAAGGTGGTTTCTGTACGCCCTTGCTAGATTTCTATAATTCTGAAGGATATGCAAAAGATTAGTAAGAAGCATCCATGTAGAGTAAATACAATCCAAACAGATTGCGTTATTACTCCTTTTTTTGAAAGAAAGAAGGGGGTATTGGTTACTATTAATGATGTATATAGTGAGTAAAAAAATGTATAATAATTCAAGGAGGGGTTATGATGAAAATGAATAATCGAGAAGAAATTTATAGCTATTTAAAGCAATATGATAGAGAATATAGCTTGGCTAAAAACAGTGAAGAAAGAGATAGAATAGAAAATAATGTTCGTAACTTTGCTGAAGGCTTAGATGATGAGATTTATTTGGAGTTGAATAATAATGCAGCAAGTGGTCTGTTTGCTCCAGGTTTCTTTGAAAGCGATATGGATAAGTCTCTCAGACAGCTGCAAAATGTAAGGTTATAGTATAGGCTATTAGATAGAGTAATTATGGAGATGATTGGGATTGTAAAAAGACAAGCTGTAATAGTACTTTTGTTTATTTGCTTCTTTCCAACAATGGCTGTTGCGCAGGTTAGTCAATTTAAATTGAAACAAGTCTTGCAAGATGCAAATGCTGGAGATATATCAGCTTGTGCCTATTTGGGAAAAATGTATTATGAAGGTACTGGTGTAGCGCAAAATTATAACGAAGCATTTAAGTGGTATCAAAAGGCTGCTGATAATGGGGTCACAGGTGCTTATATTTGGTTGGGAGTTATGTATTATAACGGACAGGGCGTAGCTCAAAATTATGAAAAGGCATTTCTGTGGTCTAAAAAAGCCGCCGAAAATGGGGCTGCTGATGCTTATGTTGGGTTGGGAGTTATGTATTGTAAAACGATAATATTCCATCTGCATTCTATATAAACAAATAAATAATAAAAAAAAAAGAAAAGTAATGAAACACAGAAAAAATTATGTTGCCTACTGCTTGTTTATCATGGCGGCGCTTTTCAGCGTAGCCTTCATATCATGCAGCAGCGATGATGATGACGACGATTTCGGACATCATGCAAAGTATTCTTTCGTAGGAAAAGACTATGTCTATCAATGGACTCTCCAAAACACTACAACACCATTCAAGTACGTTCTGCATTTCTCAACGGACAGTACGTTCACCTTCATCCCCGTCAATGTAGAGACAGAAAAGCCGACACGAAACAAGCCGGCTGAAGGAAGCTACGAAGTAAAGGCTGACGGTACACTGGAATTCACAGGAGTATACTTATGGCCGACAAATATCCGCAATCAGCATATCACCCTGTACAGAGCGAAGTTCATAGGAGACGACATAAAGACAATGAAGGTTTACCGTGAACTAGTATTCACGAAGAGTAGCAGGGTTGACTGGGTAGACTATATCATGCAATAATCATATTGACAGCAAAAGCGGACCTTAGTCCGATATTACAGGCAGAGGGAAGCCCGAATAAAACGGACTTCCCTCTGCCTGTAATATATCTTCTATTATTACTCTAATTACCGTTTGAGGACAAAAGGAGCGAATGACCGTAAAGGACAGGGCGTAGCTCAAAATTATAATGAGGCATTTAAGTGTTTTCAAAAGGCTGCTGATAATGGGGTTGCTAGTGCTTTTGCCTATTTGGGAGAAATGTATTACGCAGGAGACGGCGTAGCTCAAAATTATAATGAGGCGTTTAAGTGGTATCAAAAGGCTGCTGATAATGGGATAACAACTGGCATCTATTATTTCTTAGCAGACATGTTTTATACAGGAAAAACAGGTATAACGGACTATTCGCAGGCTAAAAAATATGCAGAGTTGGCGATTAAAAATGACACTTTGGATATTGTCGGGCATCGTATATTGGCAAAGTTGTATATGTATGGTTATGCCGTGGAGAAAAATATAGACAAGGCAGAAGGATTAATAGAACAGGCTCTTGCTCATTGTAAAAAGAATGGTATTTCGGACTATCCTTGTAATACAATGGATGTTAAAGGAGAATTGTTTTGGGTGATGGGGGATAAAGTAAAAGCAAAAGAAATCTATGATTCAATAAATAAGAATGCGCCTGATTTTTATGCAAAAATCGGTGAAACTGAGCTGTCTAAGTATATGAAAGCCTATAAGGAGGTTGACGTTGATGATGATATTCCAATTGTGGTCAAGAAAAATGAAAATGTTTTTGCGGTAGTTATAGCTAATGAAAAATATCAAATGGAAAAGGCTGTACAGTATGCAAAGAATGATGGACGTGTATTTGCTGAGTATTGCCGAAAGACATTGGGATTGCCAGAGAAAAACATTCATTATGTGACTGATGCAACATTGAATAATCTCAAATATGAACTTAAATGGCTTCAAAATGTGATGAAAGTTTATCGAGGAGAAGCAAAGGTGATTTTCTATTATGCTGGACATGGTATTCCTGATGAACAGAATAAAAATGGGTATTTGTTACCAATAGATGGTTATGGTTCAGATGTAACAACAGGTTATGCCTTGGATGACTTGTTTAAAACATTAGGAAACATGCCATCCAAGTCTGTAACTATATTTTTGGATGCATGTTTTAGTGGAGCAAAACGAGATGGAGATATGTTAGCATCAACACGTGGCGTTGCCATCAAAGTCAAGCAAAATGCTCCTCAAGGGAATATCGTCGTTTTTTCTGCAGCGCAGGGAGATGAAACAGCATATCCTTATAATGAGTTCGCACATGGTTTGTTTACTTATTATCTATTGAAGAAATTGCAAGAGACAAAGGGAGATGTGACGTTAGGCGAACTTGGCGAGTATGTTAAAACGAAAGTTGAGCTGCAATCTATAGTAGTGAATGGTAAGTTACAATCTCCTTCTATCATGTCGGCACCTTTAATTGGTAATGACTGGAAAACTTGGAAACTTAATAAATAAGATGGTGATGGCAAGATTCAAAAGTTTTTTATTAGTCAGTTTGTTGTTTGGACTTTCGATGTTTACATCTTCTGCTCAAACAGATGACTTCTATGCTCTATACGAGAAATTCAGGAAATATGCTCCCGACGTATCGTTTTGTGCCTGGCAATGGCAGGTTATTGCTCTGGTAAGGGGCAATGTTGTGCCATAGTGAGGCAATAAGCGATACAAGCCGCTTTACGCATTGTCTGTACTATCATAGCGACCTCTCAGTAACGTCTTTGTGCCTAGTTGAGGGATTAAATGAATAAAAAAAATCGCCCTGAAAGGTGAAGCATCTATTTATGCTTGTTCCTTTCAGGGCGATTACATTATCATTGTATCTTTAGTCGATATTACAAGATCTTGTGATACAAGGCGATGATATCCTCCTTAGAAACCTCGCGAGGATTACCTGGAGTACATACATCGGTGAATGCCTGCTCGGCAAGGGCAGGGATGTCAGCCTCTGTGATGCCCAATTCGCTGAGATGCTGTGGGATACCTACCAACTTAGACAACTCCTCGATAGCATTGCAGGCTGCCTCTGCTGCCTCCTGGTCGGTCATGCCATCCTTGTAAACACCCACAACCTTGGCAATCTGTACATACTTAGGAACACTTACCTCCATATTGAAACGCATCACGGTAGGAAGCAGGATGGCACAAGCTACTCCGTGAGGAACATCATGAAGGGCACTCATAGGGTGAGCCATACCATGGTCAACGCCCAAACCTACATTAGAGAATGCCATTCCGGCAATATACTGAGCTACAGCCATACCGTTGCGACCCTCTGGATTGGTAGGATCATTCACTGCGATAGGCAGGTATTTATGTATCATCTCGATAGCCTTGAGCTCGAACATATCACTCATCTCCCAAGCTGCCTTGGTAATCAAGCCCTCGATAGCGTGAGTCATCGCATCCATACCGGTAGCTGCGGTGAGACCCTTTGGCAAAGAATACATCAGCTCAGCATCTACGATAGCAACGGCTGGAATATCGTTAGGATCTACGCATACCATCTTCTGTTGGCGCTTCTCGTCGATAATCACATAGTTGATGGTTGTCTCTGCTGCGGTACCTGCTGTAGTAGGAAGTGCTACGATAGGCAAGCACTTGTTCTTGGTAGGAGCAACACCCTCCAGAGAAACGATGTCGGCAAACTCTGGGTTGGTAACAACTACGCCGATACCCTTTGCTGTATCCATAGAACTACCACCACCGATAGCGATGATGAAGTCTGCCTCTGCCTTCTTGCAAGCCTCAATACCTGCAGTAACATTAGAAACTGTTGGGTTTGGCTTTACGTCATCAAACACCTCGTAAGCGATGTTAGCCTCGTCCAATACGTCGAGTACCATCTTGGCAACGCCAAATTTCATCAAGCCCTTGTCTGTTACAACCAAAGCTTTTTTCCAACCACGACTAGCGATTACAGTAGGAAGCTCCTTGCGGGCACCTGGACCGAAATAGGAAACTTCATTAAGAATGAATCTGTTTACCATAAATGTCTTTGTTTAAGATTGAATTTATTAATTAATAATATATTTAGTATATCTATATTGCCATTAGATTGTTTATATGCGACAAAGATACAGCTTTTCTGTGATTCCGCCAAGTTTTTCGTGCAAAAAATCATCGGGTAGGGCAAAGATTAAAGGCTTATCTCAAAAAATCGGGTATTTTCTCGCTTTTTCCCTTCTACTATTTTGCTCTTTCAAAATAAAAGCGTAACTTTGCAAAGAATATAATTAGAAACAATAACATCAACTTATGAAGAAAACTTATTTATTACTTTTAACCGGACTCATTTGCTCTTCAGCATGGGCAGATGGTACTTTAGGAGGCTACTTCTACAATCAGCAGGCTGCGCCTACGGGATGGGAGTGGCAAAGTCCTGATTCCGTAGCAGTCAACAAGCAGCAGCCGCATGCTTGGTTCTTCTCGTTCCGCAATGTCGAAGAGGCGAGAAAGGTTTTACCAGAAAACAGTTCTTACTGGAAATCTCTCGATGGATTATGGAAGTTCCATTGGGCTCCAAATCCTGATGAGCGTCCCAAGGATTTCTACCGTACAGACTATGATGTCTCTCAGTGGGACGATATCAAGGTGCCGATGAACTGGAATTTGGCTGGACTGCAGAAAGATGGAAACAACAAGTATGGAGATCCGCTCTATTCTAACCAGCGTGTCATCTTCCAGCACTCCTGGAAGCCGATGAACGACTGGAAGGGTGGAGTGATGCGTACACCTCCTACCAACTGGATGACCTATCGCAACCGCAATGAGGTGGGGTCTTATCGCAGAACCTTCTCCGTACCTGCAGATTGGAAGGGTCAGCAGATCTATCTCAACTTCGATGGTGTAGATTCATTCTTCTACCTATATATAAATGGTAAGTATGTGGGATTCTCCAAGAACTCACGCAACCTGGCTGAATTCGACATTACACCTTATCTTAATAAGGAGGGTGAGGAGAATACGGTAGCAGTAGAGGTTTATCGCCATTCAGACGGTTCTTTCCTGGAGAGTCAGGATATGTTCCGCTTGCCTGGTATCTTCCGCACCGTGGCTTTGGTTGCCAAACCACAGGTTCAGGTAAGAGACATCAAGGCTATTCCTGACTTGGATGAAACCTACAGCCATGCCACCTTGCATATCTCTGCCCAGTTGCAGAACCTTTCCAAGAAGGCTATCAAGGGTTATACCTTGCAGTATTCACTCTATGCCAACCGTCTCTATTCCGACGACAATGATCTGATGGAAGGCGTTACAGCTTCTACTCCGCTCGTCGGAAAACTGAATTCCAAGGGCGAGATTGTTCTGGAGACTACGCTCGATGCAGCCAACAAGGTGAAGCTCTGGAGTGCAGAAGCTCCTTACCGTTATACTCTGGTAGGAGAATTGAAGGATGCCAAGGGCAGAACGGTTCAGACCTTCTCTACCATCGTTGGTTTCAGAAAGGTAGAAATCAAGGAAACTCCTGCCGAGAAGGATGAGTTCGGATTGGCTGGAAGATATTACTATCTCAACGGACAGCCTATCAAGCTGAAGGGTGTCAACCGTCATGAGAACAATACGCTGTTAGGTCATACTGCTACCCGTGAACAGATGGAGAACGAAATCTTCCTGATGAAGCGTGGCAATATCAACCATGTGCGCAACTGCCACTATCCTGATGCACCTTACTGGTATTATCTCTGCGATAAGTATGGTATCTATCTGGAGGATGAAGCTAACCTCGAGAGCCATGAGTACTACTATGGCAAGCAGAGTCTTTCTCATGTACCTGAGTTCCGCAACGCTCATATCGCCAGAAACATGGAGATGGTACACGCTACCGTGAACCATCCTTCTGTAGTAATCTGGAGTTTGGGTAACGAGGCTGGTCCTGGCAAGAATTTCGTAGATTGCTATAATGCCATCAAGGCTTATGATACCAGCCGCCCAGTTCAGTATGAGCGCAACAATGATATCGTGGATATGGGTTCTAACCAGTATCCTTCTATCGCCTGGGTTCAGGGAGCCGTACAGGGCAAGTACAAGCTGAAGTATCCGTTCCACATCTCTGAGTATGCTCACTCCATGGGTAATGCCTGCGGTAACCTGATAGATTACTGGAATGCCATCGAGAGCACCAACTTCTTCATGGGTGGAGCTATCTGGGACTGGGTTGACCAGGCTCTTAACAAGCAGGATCCTGTAACCGGAAAGACCTACTGGGCATACGGTGGTGACTTCGGTAAGGACAACAAGCCAAACGATGGTATGTTCTGCATGAATGGTATCCTTCGCCCAGACTTCTCACCTAAGGCTCAGTACTATGAGGTAAAGAAGGTTTATCAGAATGTAGGCGTGAAGGCTGTAGATATGAAGCAGGGACAGATTGAAATCTTCAACAAGAACTACTTCGAGCCTCTCAAGAATTACCAGATTGTATGGTCTCTCTATAAGGATGGCGTCTGCATTTCAAAGAATCAGCCATTGCAGGGTGCCAAGAATATCGTGGGTCCTCGCGAAAAGGGCTTCTATACCTTGCCATACGATTATGCAAGCCTCGATCCAAAGAGCGAGTACTTCGTAACCGTTCAGTTCCTTCTGGGCAAGGATATGCCGTGGGCTGCCAAGGGTTATCCTCAGATGGAAGAGCAGTTGAGAGTGAAGGGCGCTGATGTTGCTGCTCCTTCTATCGCTACTGTTGCCAAGAACGGTAAGGCGATGAAGCTTTCGGTAGATAAGGCGGCTAAGCGTGCCAACATCAATGGTGGCAACTTCCAGGTGGCATTCGACCTGAATACCGGTGCTATCTATAGCCTGAAGTATGGCAGCCAGGATATCATCAAGGATGGCAATGGTCCTAAGCTCGATGCATATCGTGCTCCTACAGACAACGATGCCGGTATCGGATACCACAATGCATGGTTCAAGAATGGTCTGTACGACCTGCAGCATGTAGTGAAGAACTGGAACTATACAGCCAAGAAGGATGGTACTTACCAGCTCGACTTTACTGTAGAGAGTCAGGGTAAGGAGGGATGCGATGTGAATTACAGCAACCGCGACCGCGACCCAGAGTCTTGCTATAACTTCGAGAAGAACAAGCATGCCTTGACAGATGCTGACCTGAAGTTCACTTCACGCCAGATCTATACTATCTATAAGGATGGTTCTATCGAGATGCAGAGTGCCATCGGTGCTAATCGTTCCAAGATCATCTTGCCTCGCATCGGCTATTCTATGGTATTGCCAAGCGAGTTGAACCAGTATGATTATTATGGACGCGGACCAGTCAACAACTACAACGACCGCAAGACCAGCCAATTTATCGGTTGGTACCACAGTCCAGTAGCAGAGCAGGGCATCATGCTTCCTAAGCCACAGGCACAGGGCAACCGCGAGGAGGTACGTTGGTGTGCCGTTACCAACGACAACCAGCAGGGTGTAGTATTCATCTCTGACAGTACTATGTCTGCCTCAGCATTGCCTTGGAGTCAGCAGGAGTTGACTTTGGCAGCACATCCATATCAGTTGCCAAAGAGCAGCGGTACTCACTTGCACCTGGATGCAAAGGTTACAGGATTGGGCGGTGCCAGCTGTGGACAGGGTGGTCCTTTGACACCAGATCAGGTACGCAGTACTCCTACCACCTTCGGATTCATCATCCGTCCAGCGGTGAAGTCAGAGCTTGGAAATATCGTAAAGGTTTCAGCTACCGGTCGTGAGATGGTGAAGGAGGTTATGAAGAAGAAGCAGCAGAATCAGCAGACATCCGGTCTTCAGATTGCCTTTGCTTCCAGCCAGGAGCCAGACGAGGGTGATGCTGCCTACTTGGTAGATGGCGATCCTTCTACATTCTGGCATACGATGTATTCCATTACATTGGCTAAGTATCCTCACTGGGTTGACTTCGATGCTGGCAAGCAGAAGGTCATCAAGGGCTTTACTTATCTGGCACGCCAGGATGGTTCTCTGAATGGTTGCATCAAGGATTATGAAATCTACGTCAGCAACGACAACAAGACTTGGGGTGAGCCAATCTTGAAGGGTCATTTTGAGAAGACAGCCAAGCTGCAGAAGGTGATGTTGAACAAGCCCGTCAAGGCTCGCTACTTCCGTCTGCGTGCATTGAATGAACAGAATGGTCAGGATTATGCTTCGGGTTCAGAGTTTACACTGATAACAGAATAAATAATAGTATATTAAAAAAGGCTGGTGCACATAGCATCGGCCTTTTTATTTTAAATATGTAATGCTTTTTATTTACCCCGATGTATATATAAACAAAAAGTGGATTAACCTTTCGATTAATCCACTTTTGTGATTCCGTTGGGGTTCGAACCCAAGACCCACAGCTTAGAAGGCTGTTGCTCTAATCCAACTGAGCTACGGAACCAACACTGCCATTTTTCATTAGCGTGTGCAAAGGTAATACTTTTTTGTGAATCCACCAAATATTTTGGGATATTTTTTTCTTTTATTTCAATATTACGCAAATTCTACGTAAATTCTTTATAGCAAGAGCATCTTCTTCGATTATTTTTAAAGCTTTTGCCCTTACAGGGCGCAGAGCAGATGCAACAAAAAACCCAGGGTGTTACCCTGGGCTATGAGCTTTTGCCCTTTCAGGGCGTTTGAAAGTGCAATTATTACCACCTTCAATTTTGTTATTTCAATTAATCTAATTATTTCAGTTTCTTGAGATAACCCTCAGCACGGGTATCTCCCAGTTCCTTTGCTTTTTCCAGGTTCTTGCGGGCCTCTTCCTTCTGCTTGTTCTCCATCTGGAGCAAACCGAGGAGGAGATAGCCATCGGCATATTCTGGAGCAATCTCTATGCAATGCTTGGCTGCACTGATGCCTTCTGCATATCGCTTCACACGTAAGTCAAGACTAGCCCATTCTGCAAAATAAGTAGGCTCGTTAGGAGCGAGGTAGCAGGTACGGGCAATATCAATCAGCGCTGGCTGCCACATGCGTAACTTGGTCTCAGCCTTGTATCTTGCATAGAAAAATGCAGGATTAACAGGACGGACAATCGAATCATACATATTGTAGTCGGCTATGGCACTGCGATACTCTCCCTGTTCTGCCTGGAAATCACCACGAGCCAGATAGTAAGGACCAGCCATAGTGCCCGAGTTCTTTGCCTCATTGACTGCACTGTCCAACAAGACCTTGATCTCTGTAGCTGGAGCCTTGAGCTGAATCTTAGCCTGAGCTGCCTCCAGGAAGATTTCCGGATTCTTGACTGAAGTCTTGGTCAGGGCGATGAACATATCGTATGCCTTCTGGTAATTACCCTTGGTAAAGATGATGCGTGCCTCCTGATGCTGATATACAGGATTGGCATTGATGGCGTATGCCTTCTGTGCTTCCTCTATCGCCTTGTCGTAAGTCCAGGCTGTATAGGCTGAATCACCCTTATAGATCAGTTTCTGATAGATGACATCAGAATAATTGGAGTGGGCTTCATCCTTGGCAGATGATTTCTTGATTCCCTCTTCCATACATTTGGCTGCCTCGACAAACTCGTTCTTATCTACAAGCAGAGTCGCTTTTTCCTTATAGCCGAATGCTGAAGCAGGGAACTTTGCCATAAACTCATCTGCATACTTGTCATAGATGTCGCGAGACACCTGAGACTTATTGAGCGTCATCATCGTAATCGCCTCCTGTTCGGTATCAGGAAGAGCGGTACGGATGCCTGTTTCGCGAAGGGCTGCATCCAGTGTGGAAAGCCCCGTCACCTTCAACTCCTTGGCATAGTTGGCATCAATGGCAGTTACCTGACCGTTGCTATGCATGATACCAATCACCTGACCGTTTTTGTTGACGAATGGGCAACCCACTGCATTGTCCGGTACGGTGTTGGAGAAGATGTAGTAATTGTAGGTTTCCTTAAACTTCTCAACGCTTGCGATATCCTCCTGCTGGAAAGGTGACTTCTTGATAGAATAAGGAACGAGCCAAACCTTGCTGCCCGCAGGTGATTCTGCCGTAGCAATGTTGGCAGCCGTGGTATGACCCAATACCCTGAACTTAGCCACATCGTAAAGCTCATCGGCTCCGAGGATGGCATCCACGTCCATCGACTTTCCGCTGACATCCACGATGGTAGCCTTTACAGCACCGATAAACGGTTTGAAGGTACCGATAGCCGTTCCCTTGTTATCAATAAATACACCTTGTGTAGAAGAGATGATGTTACCATCCTTGTTGAAGGTGGTGAGTGTAAATACGCTCTTAGCGGCTTTCTGTACAGAGCCTGGCTGAGCGAAGAGGGATGATGCACCCAGCATCAGTCCCATCAGTATCATATTTATTCTTTTCATATTCTCAATAATTCTTTGGCATTGGCAAGAGCTGCCTGCGTGATGTCACTGCCACTGAGCATCTGGGCAATTTCCTCAATGCGCTCCTGGTTGTTGAGTTCTTTCATGTGCGAGATGGTTCCATTCTCGGTTTCCTCCTTCAATACCTTGTAATGATGGCTACCCTTGGCAGCTATCTGTGGCAGATGAGTGATAGAGAGTACCTGTCGGTTCTGGAGTCCCATTTCTTCCATGATATCTGCCATCTTTTCTGCTATCTTGCCGCTTACACCGGTATCAATCTCATCAAAGATAATGGTTGGCAACTTCACGGCTCCACTGATCATAGCCTTCAGCGAGAGCATCACACGGGCAATCTCACCGCCTGAAGCAACCTGACTGACAGGCTGCAACTGGGTACTCTTGTTCGCACTGAAGAGGAAGCTGACCTTATCGGCACCATTTCCGGAGAGAGGCTTTTCTGCGAAGGCAATCTCGAATCTCACATTCGGAATGCCCAGCGGGATGAGTCTGCCTTTCATCTCCTTTTCGATGGCTTTTGCTGATTTCTGACGGATAGAAGTGAGAAGGGCAGCTTGCTTTTCTGCCTTGGCAAGGAGAGCAGCCACTTCTTTTTCCTTCTCTTCGATGTCTTCATCGCCGTTATCGATATGCGCAAGTTGTTCTGCGATGCGGTCACGGGTGGCAATGAGTTCAGTCACCGTTTCCACATGGAACTTCTGCTGCAGGGTGTAGAGCTTGTCCAGACGGGTATTGATGGCATCCAATCGGTTAGGATCGAATTCCACGTGATCAACACTACTGCTGATTTCCTGCGCAATGTCCTTCAGTTCGATATAGCTGCTCTGCATTCTGCCAGCCACATCAGCTATGCTTGGATAGACATCACAGATATTTTCCAGTTGATGAGTGGCGTTCTTCAGTTTGTCCAGTATGCTGTCGTCTTCTCCCGAAAGCGCATTGTCTGCCTCGAAGAGAGCGGTCTTGATGTCCTCTGAATGACTCAATGTTTCTGCTTCCTGCTCCAGCTGTTCCAATTCGCCTTCCTGTAGGTTAGCATCTTCCAGCTCCTTATGCTGGAAGCGCATAAACTCCTCGTTCTCACGGTTCTTGGCAATCTCAGCTTTCAGCTCTTCCAGAAGTTCCTTGGCTTTGCGGTAAGCGTGGTACTCCTTTTGGTAAACCTTGAGCTGGTCGGCATCCTGAGCGATGATATCCACCACATTCAACTGAAAGTCTTCTTTCTGCAGAAGAAGATTCTGATGCTGCGAATGGATATCCACGAGTTGCTCTCCCAATTCTCTCATACAGGTGAGAGGCACAGGGGTGTCATTGATGAAGGCACGGCTCTTGCCGGCTGCAGTCAACTCTCTTCGGATGATAGTATCATCGGCATCATAGTCGATGTCGTGATCATCGAAGAATTTCTGCATACCATATCTGGAGAGATCGAAGTGAGCCTCTATCACGCAACGGTCTCTTCCTGCCTTGATCGCCTTGCTGTCGGCACGGTTACCCAGAAGCAGACCGATGGCACCGAGGATGATACTCTTTCCTGCTCCTGTCTCACCCGTGATGACGGAGAAGCCAGGATAAAGAGAGATGTTCAGCTCGTCGATGAGCGTGAAGTTCTTGATATATAATTGCTTGAGCATATTTATTCTACTTTTTGATAAAGATATAAAGGGAAAGCTGATTCTGATTTTCAGAAGCTTCCGTTCTGGAAGATGATTCTATGAATGATGGCTTCTTCCTGAAAGATTATTCCTTGACCTGATCCCAATATTTATTCTGTGAAGGATTGATGGAGAAGAGGAGTTCATAGATGCTCTCCTTTTCCTTTTGGGTTCCCTTGCCGCGATAGATGATGGCAAGTTCATCCTTCTTGAAATCGGTCCATATCTGTGGCAACAAACTGAGTGGGCGATTTTCCTTCGCCTTCTTCAGTCCTGTTTCCAGGGCGGCGGTTATCTCGGTACGACCTCTTTCCGCATTATTCGCCATCTCGTCGAGTCCTTTCCGGTAATAGTCATACTGCAACTGTCTGAAGGGTTCCAACGCTCCATCCAGATAGTCTGAGATGATGGCATATCGGTTGCGGTCATCAGAGAAAGCCTTCCATCCTGGATAATCCAGATTCTGGGCATTGTTTGCCAGGTTCATGCAGCGCTGCAGGATGTCTTCACCGCCTTTGAGTGCAAAACTATCCAGATCGATGCCGATGATAAGATATGCATAATAGGCAAAGAGAGCTGTAAGCTGATTGTCTATCTGCTGCTCATTGAACTCCAACTGGTCGTATTCAGCAAAACGAAACGTGAAGTTATCGTCCACATTATTATATAAGGTGGAGGTGTATGCCGAATTGAAGACGGGGCGATTGGCCTGTATCAGCGCCTTGCAGGTAAAGAGATTCTGGTCTCTGTCATACTTGGTGACGGTGATATTGAAGTTGCAGATGATGCGTTCGTTCTTCTGAAACTGAAGATGAGTCCATTGGCGATTGTTGACGAATTGCTGCAAGGTCTGTTGCAGATTGTCGAATACGCCTTTTTCCGTACCCGAGATCTGAGCATGGTTGATGGTAATCTTAGCCTGCAGCTCCTGTGCTGAAATCGTAGAAGGACTGCAGCACAGGAGGCCACCAGCTAAAGATACCGGACTAAAACAGGAGAGCCAGCTCATCGATGATGTCGCGAGCCACCTCAGTCTTCGGTTTCTTTTCATATTCTTTCTTTCCCTTTTCAGAGATGATGGTAATCTGATTGTCGTCAGTGCGGAAAGTAGTGCCCGGATTACGTGTAGAGTTGAGCACGATGAAGTCGGCGTTTTTCTTCACTCTCTTCTTCTGTGCATTACTCTCTTCATCGTTGGTTTCCAGGGCGAAAGCTACGATTCGCTGATTCTTTTGTTTCATCTGTCCCAAAGCTGCTGCGATGTCATGGGTAGGCACCAGTGTCAACTCCAGGTCATCCTTTTCGCGCTTGATTTTCTTATCAGCTACATTGGCAGGACGGAAGTCTGCTACGGCTGCACAGAGAATGGCTGCATCAGATGAAGCAAAGGCTGCTGTGGCTGCCTGATACATCTCCTCACAGCTCTCCACATTGATGCGGTGGATAGCAGGACTACAGTCTAATGAAACAGGACCTGCCACCAAAGTAACATCCGCACCACGGCGAAGACATTCTTCGGCAAGTGCGAATCCCATCTTTCCTGAAGAATAATTGCCGATGAAGCGCACAGGGTCAATCTTCTCATAGGTTGGTCCAGCTGTAATCATCACCTTCTTACCGCAGAGATCTTTCTCTGCAGTCTTCTGGTTCTCTGATTCTACATCAGCAACCTCATCGGCACTCTCCATCATGTTGAAGTATCTATCTAGGTAATTCACGATGACATCCGGTTCCTCCATGCGTCCCTTTCCCTCTAATCCAGAAGCAAGGAATCCCACTTCCGGTTCGATGATATGGTTACCATAGCCGAGAAGGGTCTTCATGTTAGCCTGGGTAGAAGGATGCTTGTACATATCAAGGTCCATAGCTGGGGCGATGAAGACAGGAGCCTTCATAGAGAGATAGGTGGTGATGAGCATGTTGTCTGCAATGCCATGCGCCATCTTGCCCATGGTAGATGCCGTACATGGTGCAATGACCATCGCATCCGCCCAGAGACCGAGATCCACGTGCGAATTCCAGGTACCATCACGCTGTGAGAAGAACTCGCTTACCACCGGCTTATGGGTCAGCGCCGAGAGGGTGATAGGGGTAATGAACTCCTTACCGGCAGGCGTAATGACCACCTGTACCTCAGCTCCCTTCTTGATGAGACCACGGATGATAAGACATGACTTGTAGGCTGCAATGGACCCCGTAATGCCCAATACGATTTTCTTTCCTTTTAACATATTATTTTCCCATTCTCTTGTTGAACTCGCGCAGACGGATACGGGTGAGTACCTGCTTGGTATTGTTGGTGAAGTCGCTTCCCAATACCCAGGTGAAGTAACCAGGATCCTTGGTCAGAATCTCTGCCACATCCCATCCTTTGTACTTGCCGAAGTTGAATACCTCGTGCTTGCGAGGATTGCCCTTTTCGTCGAGTATCACATTGCCGTCAGCATCCTTCAACTCCTGCCAAACGATGCGGCCGGCAAAATCTACATTGTCGTTGCGCTTGGAGAACTCAGCAAGCTCGTCCATGTCATTATTGAGTACACGGTCGGCTTCCTCCTGAACACCAGGAGCATAACGGTCCAGCTCGCCTTTCAGTACGCAATAGGTAGCCTCGGTATCCTGGTCGGCACGGTGTGCCTCGAAGTCTTCCTCCATCTTTCTGCCGCAATAGAACTTGTAGGCAGCAGCCAGGTTACGACGCTCCATCTTCATAAAGATGTTCTGGGCATCAATGAGGCGACACTTAGAAAAATCGAAATCGATGCCTGCACGCAGGAATTCCTCTGCAAGCATAGGTACATCGAAATGATTGGAGTTATAGCCAGCAAAATCACAACCGGAGAATTCCTGGTTGAAGGTAGCCGCCAACTGCTTGAAGGTTGGTGCATCCTTCACATCATCATTGCTGATACCTGTAAGAGCAACCACCTCTTCAGGGATTGGCTTCTCTGGATTGACAAACTGGTTTTTACGAACCTCTGTTCCATCTGGATACACCTTGATATAGGAGATCTGGATGATTCTGTCTTTTACCATGTCAAGACCGGTAGTCTCTAGGTCGAACACGATCAGAGGCTTAGTAAGATTTAATTTCATTACTTCTAGTATTTATTACTATATATTACTGATAGGGAAGGGGTGTTTAGATGAACCAAGCTCCTTATTCGTTAAGGAGCATTGGCATGATGAGCATGAGGATGTCCTCGTCTTCTGGCTGCTCAGCTGGTACAATGATACCAGCACGGCTAGGATCAGCCAAGTGGAAGACAACCTGATCGCTGTTCAGATTACCCAGGATTTCCATCAAGCTGCTACCCTTGAAACCGATGCTGATGCTGGAACCGCTATATTCGCAAGCCAATACTTCCTTGGCAGAAGTAGAGAAGTCGATGTCTTCTGAAGAAACCTCGAAACGGCCGCTCTCGATATGGAAACGGATCAGCTGGCTGCTCTCGCTGGCAAATGGCAAAACACGGCGCAATGCACTCTGCAAGCCCTTGCGATCTACGGTTATCTCACATGGGTTGTTGGCAGGAATCACTGAGTTGTAATTAGGATAGCGACCATCAATGAGGCGGCATTTCAATACGCCATCGCTAAACTGAATCTCAGCTCTGCGTGCATCAAACTTGATGGTTGCCTCATCATCCTTGCTCAGAATGTTCTTCAGCAATGATGCTGGCTTCTTAGGCAGGTTGAATGAAGCAGGAGTTTCACTCTTGATAGTGAAGTTCTTGCTTCTTACCAACTTATGACCATCACTAGCTACGATGGCAAGCGATTCGGGAGTAAGGTCGAAATAGATACCATTCATTACTGGGCGCAGCTCATCGCTGGCTGTTGCAAAGAGAGAACGGTTGATATTGTCAATCAGCACCTGTGCTGGCAAGACGAGGGTAGTGCAGGCATCACCCATATCCTGTGTTGGAGGATAGTCTTCAGCATTCAAGCCTGTGAAATTATAGAGACCATTCTGATATACAATCTTAATGGCATAACTATCTGTATCTACATCGAAGCTGAGAGGCTGCTCAGGCAACTCCTTCAATGCATCCAGGATGACGCGGTTGGCAACGCAGAACTCGCCTTCGCCATCGCAGTCAGTGAGAGCGATGGTACTCTTGATGATGTTGTCACTGTCGCTTGCGGTGATAGTCATCTCGCCGTTGGCAACTTGAAACAGGAAATTGTCAAGGATAGGCAGAGAATTCTTGCTGCCAATCACCTTAGCAAGCATATTGAGCTTGCTGTTCAATGCTGAACTTGAAACTGTAAATCTCATGAGTCGTTATTTTATATTATTAATTTTCTATATTACTTATCTCATTTTCATTGCTGATGCTCCTTACTTGATGGGTAAATTGGAGCATTTGCGCAATTATGAGCACAAAAATACAAAAAATATTGGGGATAGACAAAAATAATCGAAGAAATGTTTTTGTTTTAAAACTATTTTTAGTAATTTCGCAGTCAGAAAGAAAAATAGTAGATAGATTCACTCGTTTTTGAGCCTCTTCATACATCTTTTGATTCTCGATGAAAATGAGGCTTGGCAGGCGAAGGATTGAAACAATTTTTAAAATAATAATATGGAATTACAAGGAAAGGTAATTGCCGTTTTACCTGAAAGAAGCGGCGTTTCTGCAAGAGGTGAGTGGAAGGCTCAGTCGTTCGTTATCGAAACTCACGAGCAGTATCCAAAGAAGCTTTGCTTCGATGTTTTCGGAGCAGACCGTCTTGCTCAGTTCAACATCCAGAGTGGTGAGGAACTTTTGGTTTCTTTTGATTTGGATGCACACGAATATAATGGTCGTTGGTTCAACAGTGTCCGCGCTTGGAATGTGCAGCGTGTAGATCCTAATGCTGTTGCTGCTATGCAGGGTGGAATGCAGCCTGTTGGTTCTCCATTCCCTCCAGTAAGTGCGGCTCCTCAGGCAGCTCCAGCTCCTGCTCAGGGTGCAACTGCTCCATTCCCTCCAGCTCAGCCAGCAGCTCCAGCAGCAGGTGGCAGCGCAGATGATCTCCCATTCTAAGAGAGAAAGCATGTAAGAAAATTGCAAAGAGCATTCGAAAGGGCTTGTTTCCACAATCCTTACGAATGCTCTTTTTCTTTAATTGACTTCTATACCAGTTTAAAACCAGCAGAAAACTACCCTTAAGGAAAAAAAGATTTATCCTTAAGGAAAAATATAATTTCCCTTAAGGGAAAATATTTCTAGCCTTAAGGGTAAAAGTTTAGCCCTTGATGGAAGCTAAACTTTTACCTGGAAAAAACTTATACTTTTTTATTCCTTTGCTAATCGTTTCGTCTTCTTTTTTCAAAGAATGCCCGGGAGGCTGCAAAGAACAATACCACTGCGGCGGCATTTTCGACCGCTACCATCCAGAAGGCACCACTATAACCGAAATGCTCGGCTACAACACCACCCAGAAGACAACCGATTCCGAATCCCAGGTCCCAACCGGTCAGGATACTGCTGTTGGCAGTACCACGCTGGTCGTGGCGGGCTACATTGATAAACATATTCAGAAAGGCTGGATACAGGTGACCATTTCCCAATCCTATCAATGCAGCTGAAAGATAGTAGGCTATCGGATGCTTGATGGCTACGAATATCGTAAAACCAACGAGCGATATCAGCATTCCTTCGGCAGCATTCTGGGTCAGCTTACCCCGACTCAAAGCCTTTCTGCCTTGCAATCTGCTCATGAACAATCCCATAGAGAGGATTGCAAAATAGGTACCCGTTCCTCCGGTAATGCCTAATTCCTCCTTACTGTAAATGGCGAGATAGTTGCTCAATACACCCCAGCAGAAACCAAACATGCAGATGTTGATGGCCAACAGCCAGGCGCGGGTCAGGAAGAAACGGTCGAGCGAGAGCTTCTCCTTGTTTCTGATGATTTCCTTCTCTGGGAGTTTCACCGTTCCAGCTATCACTACAGAAGCAATGGCTACCACAAAGGCTATCCAGAAAAGTACCATATAGCTACCCACCAGATTGTGCAGATAGATACCTATGGAAGGGGCTATCGCCATGGCGAAGTTGTTGCTCAATCCATAAAGACCGATACCCTCATTACGCCTGCTGGCAGGCAAGACATCGATGGCACAGGTACTGTTGGCAACAGTTACCGCTCCGAAAGGTCCACCATGCAGGGTTCGGCAGATGGCAAACATCAAGATGGTACTGGCTGCTATATATCCTGCAAAAAAGATGGCAAAAGCCGTCAGACAGAGCATCAGCACTTTCTTACGGGAAAATCCATCCACCACATATCCGCTAAACGGACGGATGATGAGTGCCGCCACCGTATATCCGCTCAGAACAATGCCTATCACATCCTTCGTAGCCCCGAAAGTTTCACTCAGATAGAGTGGGAGGAGTGGGGTGAGGAGATAGAAGGCAAAGTAGAGCAGAAAGTTGGTGGTCATCACCTTGATGTAATTCGCATTCCAAAGTTTTTCTTTCATCTCTTCTGTATTTCTTAATTTCAATATTCTACCCTATACTTATCATTAGTCCAGGGCGAGTATAGCCTGCTTGCGAAAGTTTATATTCTATTCTCCAACCAGGCATCAATGAGTTTGCGGGCAATCGACAATTTCTCCGGCAGAACAGGGAGATTGTCCTTGCTGAACCATTTGCCGCGGGAAAGCTCTTCTTTCTGAAGATGAATCTCACCATCTACATATTCGGCTGTATATCCTACCATCAAGCCACTTGGGAACGGCCATGGCTGGGAACCGAAATACTTGAGGTTCTTGATGGTCAGACCAGTTTCTTCCATCACCTCACGATGAACAGCTTCCTCCAGACTTTCACCTGTTTCCACAAAACCGGCTACCAAGGAATCGAAGTTACCCTTGAAGTTGCGGGCATGAACCAGCAGCACCTGATCGCCCTTCTTGATAAGAACGATGATGGCTGTAGCGAGAGAAGGCCAGACAGACTTGCCACACTCGGTACACTTCTTACTGATATCTGTTGACATCTTCATAGGTGAACCGCATACACCGCAAAACTGGGTGTTCATATCCCAATAGTTCAGTTCCTGACATTTTCCCGCTTTCTGATACAACTCTGGGGAGAGCTTGTAAAAGCTAGGACGCAAACCGCACATCTCATATTTCGGATTGTCGGTTACGGGCTCAGGAATGGTGAAAGTCTTCACTTCCGTACCGTCATTCATCGGTGTGATGTTGAGGATATGGGTCCAAGGCTTGGTTGCTACCGGACTTTCCTCACTACATGGAATCGTATAGGTTCCATCTTCTCTCTTCTCGAGCAAGATATCTGTCTTGCAAAATATAAACCAATACTTCATAATCTATTATTTTTTCTTTCCGAAAAGCAACTCATAGTCACGCTGGGCAGCAGGCTTGGTCCATGCTTCCGGCACAAACTTCCAGTTGTTGTTTGGCTTGGCATCTACGGTTCCCATCTTTTCGATGGCCTCCATCAGATAGTAACGCTGGTCGCGCTCACTGCGATAGATGATTCTGCTATCCAGACTATCCTTTGGAATACCGGCACCACGGGTGAGGAGCTCTCCGCCGCCATTGCCGCGATAACTGTTCACAGCCACCTTATACCATTTCTTTTCATCGAAAGGCTGGCCATTGCTCATACGCAGAATCTTCACCTTCTCGCCGTCTGGCTTGGTAACATCTACCTCATAATCGATGCCGGCAGCACTGTCAAAGTTGAAGGAGAGGTTCTTGAAGCCCAGACGCTGCTGATCGCCCTTGGTCTGGGTATCGAGCAGGAGCAGATGGTCTTCAGGACTCTTCATCGTATTCACCCAGAGGTCATAGCTCATCTCCAGATGCTTGCGGATCTCCTCTCCGGTAAGGCGCATCACATAGAGCTGGTTCTCATATTTATAGAGATTGAACATGTCACCAACGTAGATAGGTCCCGCCTGGATGGTGGAATTAAACTGGAGGGGCGCATTGAAGGCAATATCGGCATTCGTGATCTGTAGCTGCAGGTTGAGGATGAAATCATTGAAGGCGCAGTTGCCGAAGAAAGACTCGCGGCTGTGAATGGTATTCTTGAAAGTTCCGATCTGCTTGCTGACAAACTTGTTGATTTCTGCAATCTGAGGCTCGAATGCCTTCATGAAATCCTCATCAATAGGACATTTTGTCACATCTGGCAGACTGCCAACTATCTTCTTGTCTGTCACAACATACTGTTTTTTGCCATTCACCTTCTTCTTGTTCAGGGTAATGGTCACCTCGGCATCTGCCACATTCAGTGCATTATTGGCAGGGTCAAGACACACCACAGGCTTACCTTCCACATTCAGAATCGTCTCATTGCAGCGGGTATGGTCATGTCCGAAGAGTACCATATCGAAGCCTGGCACCTCCTTTGCTACCCGCAGGGAGGCATCCTCCTCATATTCGGGAGTGACAATACCGCCATCCTTACCACTGTGGAAGACACCAATGACTACGTCCGGCTTCTCCTTCTCCTGGATAATCTTCATCCATTTACGGGCACAGGTCACCATATTCTCAAACTTCATTCCGCTCCAGAGATTCTCTGTCAGCCAGTTGGGAATAGCTGGAGTCAACATACCGAGAACGGCTATCTTCACACCCTCACGGTTCAGGATGATATAAGGCTTCACATAAGGCTTACCGGTCTTGGTATCAATGATATTGGCACCCAGCACCGGACAATCTAACTCCCTGATCCACTTGTCATAAACCGCATGTCCGGTCTCTACATCGTGATTACCGAAAGCCTGGGCATCATACTTCATATAGTTGACGACATCAGCTGCTACATTGCGAGCCTGGGTGTTGATATAATTATAGAAGTAGCAGGTAGGTTGTCCCTGAAGGATATCGCCATTTTCCAGGAGGATGACATTGTCCTTATAGGTCTTGCGCAGATCGTTTACATAAGAGGACACGCGTGCCAGGGTTCCTGCCTTCGGTTTGCGATTGATGAAATCGTATGGGAAGAAAGAACCATGGACATCACTCGTCTGAATCACTCTGAGTTTGACGGTGCGCGGCTGAGCCATTGCCTGCGAATTAAAAGTGAGCGCCAACAAGAGCGCTGCGAATAACTGTTTCATACTTTTTTCTCGAATTTATTTGTTTCAACTGCAAAATTACAAAAAAGTTGGCAATTACGGCATACTTTTTGTTGGATTCTTATAAAAATCATAAAAATAGGAGGTATTATACTATGGCATTTGTAGATTATTACAAGATTCTCGGTGTAGATAAGAACATCCCGCAGAAGGATGTGCGCGCTGCATATCGCAAGCGTGCTAAACAGTTTCATCCGGATTTGCATCCAAACGACCCAAAGGCAAAGGCTAAGTTCCAGGCGCTGAACGAGGCGTATGAGGTGATTTCGGATCCGGAAAAGCGTGCTAAGTACGACCAGTACGGCGAACAGTGGAAGAATGTAGGAGGCTTCGGCGGTGGAGGCTATGATGGAGCTGCCGGCGGAGGTGCCGCTGGTGGAAATCCATTCGAAGGCTTCGACTTCAGTAGCTTCGGTGGTGGAGGAGGCGGTTTCTCCAGCTTCTTCGAAAATCTCTTCGGCGGAGGTCGTGCCCGTGGTTCACAAGGTGCCGGTTTCGGTGGCTTTGGCGGATTCGGCGGTGCCGGTGCTGGTTTCGGCGCCGGTGCTGAATATGGTACAGGCGGCTGCAACGGCGGCTGCGGTGGCCGTAGCGGCAGAACGAATACCGGCGAGATGAACATGAATGTGAATATCGACATGTACACCGCACTGCTCGGTGGTGAGGGTATCATCACATTGAGCAATGGTTCAAAGATTAAACTGAAGATCAAACCGGAAACCCAGAATGGTACCAAGGTACGTGTTCGCGGCAAGGGTTATGACAGAGGTGATGGAACCTTCGGCGATCTGATGATTACCTATAACGTGAAGTTGCCTACTGGTTTGAATGAAAAACAGAAGGAATTGCTCCGACAGATGAAGGAAGCAAAGTAAAAGGAAAAAAGAAAGCTCCGATGGAATCAACAAACCATCGGAGCTTTCTTTTTAATCAGAAACCTTGTTCATATTGAAGGCAGAAACCTTGCCATCAGGTGAAACAACTGCTGAAATCTTAAAGAGTTGTTCCTTCTTGGTTCCATCGGTCAAATCTACGTCCTGACGGGCTGAGAACTGTACCTGATACTCATATTCCTCATCGCCAACCTCGCGCTTCTTGATCTGGTAGTCGTTGTTGATGCGCCAGTTCATATTGGCTACATTATCTTTATAGAGCTTGTCCATAAAGGTAACGACATCAGCCTTGGTAGCCGAGTTCTTACCAAGCAAAGATGAGAGAATATCCTCGCAGGTAGCTGTCAATCCATTTGCATTACGTGAATTGATGCTCTGGAAGAACTGACGGAACAATCCGCTCACCATCTGCTTTTCTTCTGGCTGGAGGTCACGGCTCTTCACCTTCTTCAGGGCATTTTCAGCCTCTTCGATATGAGCACCATCTGTATGAGCATTCAGGTATGCCTGGTAGGCATCAGCTGTATCTGCAGCCTTAGCCACATTCCAGTCGAGGGAATCTATTTTAAGCAAAGCTTCCTGCTTGTGCAGACTGTTAGGATACTTCTGGAGATATGCTTCCAAAGCTTCTTTCGATCCGCTCACTACCGCATTGGTCCAATCCTGGTCGTTCTGCTTCAACAGGTCTAGATGAGCCATAATGGAATCGCGATGTGCTTCATCCGCATCCTTGTAGGTATCGAGATAACTCTGCAGTACCATCGGATCGCTGCTTTGCATCGCATACTCATAAGCTTCCATCTCCTTGTTGCGATTGGCACTGTCGTAGAAGTAATACATAATGCCACATGCCAAGACAGCAAAGATGAATGAGATGATGAAGATAGAGCGGGTGTTCTTTTTCTTCTGTGGCTCCTGAGGAGTATTGCCCTCTCCGCCATCATTTCCGCTCGCAGTAACACCAGGACGACGTACAGGAGGTACTGGTGGGACAGGAGGGGTTGGAGGGACAGTCTGAGAAGTAGAAGATACTACTTGAGAAGTCGAAGAAATCTCTGAAGCTGGAGAAGATACCGGAGACGGAGGGGCAACCGGTGTTTGATCTTTTACTGCTGCAGATGATGCAACAGGATGCGTAACACCCACTGCTATCTCATGGCAGTTTGGGCACATCTCCTGACTGCTGAAATAAACCTCACCGCAATGAGGGCATTTAGTGATTTTTCCAGCTATCTCAACGCCACAACTAGGACAGGTTGGAGCCTTGTCACTGATCTGGCGACCACATTCTGGACATTTAATAATTGCCATAGTTTTATTTAAAGTTTATATTTTACTAAAATCGTTTCTATGCTTTCAGACCTTATTCACTCTTTACCTTGAAACTAATCATCAAGTTAAAAACTCCAAGTTCAAAGTTACAAAGCCTTATCTGTGTCTGAATCTAATCTCTCTCAATCGATGCCTGCCCATGAATCTACTCTTATCCACGTAGCCATTGATACCGTTCAGTTTTCCCTTACCGGTATATTGCCACATTTCAAAGTCTCTTCCATCCTTGAGCACAGGCTCACGCTTGGTATATTGTGCTATCATCAGTTTGTAACTGTCGAGTTTTCCCAAGAGATAATGGTCATAGAAGTTGGCACCCGTATAGATGAGCGGCTTCTGCCTGTATGCCTTTTCCACGAGACGCAGGAACTTGAAGAGTGAGTCGCAAAATTCTTCTGTTTCCAAACCACTCTTGGTCTCTACGTCGATCATCGGCAAGAGATCCTGGTCGCCAGGGCGGCACTGTGCCTTGAAATTCTTCAACTGAGTTTCCTGAGGAATACGGGCACGATAAAAGTGGTATGAACCCACCTTGAGTCCATATCTATGAGCCAGATCAATATTCTGCTTATATTTGCTATCTACATTGGTTCCACCTTCGGTAGCCTTCAGATAGACATACGCCATCTTGGAGTTATCGCCCACCGTTTCCCAGAACACATTGCCCTGATAGTGACTGAGGTCTATGCCATGCACATGACTGCAGGTATCCTCGCATTGCACCTGCGCACTTGCGCATAGTGTTATAATAGATGATATTATTGTTATACAAAATCGTTTCATAGATGCAAAGGTACGAAAATCGCTTGAAATTCGTCACAGAGTATGCTTATTTTTTATATATTTTATATTATTCTTCGATTTCTGAGAGCGAGCGGTAGAAGTTATTGCAGAAATTGCTGATAGTTTCTATGGGCGCATATTCCAGATACCGCATACTGCGGCGCAGGTTTTTGCGCATCGTGCCACCGGTGGTGCGAACGAATCCAGCCTGGGTCTGCTCGAATAAAATCTCCTGCTGATCGAGACTGTTATAATATAGCGAACGGAGGGTCAGCTTGTAGGCACCACGTTCTACACGGCGCACGAAAGGTATCTCATCCTGTTCAAATTCGAAGAAAAGGATAAGTACACTGCCCTGCAACTGCGCCATACGCTGGATGCGGAGCTTGCGCAGCCATTTTTCCAGTTTTACGAAATCTACCTTGTCGCCCTTGGTGCGCAGGTAGTTTCCCATCTCGATAATGCCGCCAAGATTAACGCCATTGGCTAATATTCCATTGATATTGGATACGATGATGCGAAGTAAATGAATGGTCTCAATAGAGGTGTCGATGGCATGACGCTCGTTTTCCTGTATGCTGGCTAAACGTCGGTTCAGGAAACCATTGTTCATGCGTACTTCACCCGCAGGCACATCGCTGAGGTTCTTCATCATCTGGGCTATCTTCTTCTGTTTGAAGGTAGTCATCGGTTCCATCTCCTCCTTCGTATGAAAGTGATCGGAACGCAGCTTGACAAAAAGGTTTCTCTGTAAAAAATCCATCGTGTATTCATTTAAAAGTTAAACAATTGAAATAAGCTACTTCCATTCTAGCTGTATCGCTTCGGGTAACGAAATAGTATCGAAAACAGCGCAGCTATACCGATAGCCAGAGGATAATAGAGGTATGGAAGGATATCCATCGGACTAAGATTGGCAAGACCTGCTGCCAGAAGCATCTGTACTCCGTATGGTATCAAGCCTTGAACCGTACAGGAGAAAGTATCGAGGATACTGGCTGCCTTGCGGTTGTCAACTCCAAACTTATCACCGATTTTCTTGGCTATATTGCCTACCGTGAGGATGGCAACCGTATTGTTGGCAGTACATACATTGACCATGGAAACCAGTGCTGCAATAGACAGTTCGGCTCCTCGCTTGTTGCTGACGTGTGCCGTAATCTTGTCGATGATATAATTGATACCGCCATTCTCACGGATGATTTCGAGCATGCCACCCGCCATCATTGCGATGATGACCAGTTCGCCCATACCGATGATTCCGTTACCCATGGCTGAGAACCAGCCGAAGAGATCGTAACCTCCGGTAGCACCCAGGAGCTGACAGCTTACACCAATCACACCACAGAGCAATGTTCCCATCGTAAGAACCGCCATCACATTCATACCCGCCACAGCTGTGACAAGCACTACCAGATAAGGGAGCACCTTGACATATTCTACCTCCGGAATATCAGTAGGTGCCTGCAGACCGATACCCATCACGGCATAGATAGCCAGTACAATAACGGCGGCAGGTACTACGATAAGAGAGTTGACACGGAACTTATCGCTCATCTTGCAATTCTGAGTCTGGGTAGCTACTACCGTGGTATCAGAGATAAAGGAGAGATTATCTCCAAAATAAGCTCCACCAACGATGATAGCTGTCATCATACCTGTATTAACGTCCATGGAATGGGCGAGTCCCGCAGCTATCGGAACAAGTGCCACAACGGTACCTACACTTGTTCCGATGGATACGGAGATAAAGCAGGCTGCCAGAAACAGTCCCGGCAGAATCATGCTGGCGGGAAGAATGCTGAGTGCAAGATTGACTGTTGCATCGACAGCTCCCATCGCCTTAGCCGAAGCTGCGAAAGAACCTGCCAATACATATATCCACAGCATGAGCATCAGATTGTTGGCGCCGGCACCCTTGCTATAGGTATCTACACGACTCTTGATGGGCATACCACCAGAAATCGCAATGGCATAGATACTGGAGATCATAAATGCCACGGTGAGCGACAAATTGGTATCCTTATGACTGGCATCTACCGAATAGACGGTGAATGCCACGATGAGGACAATCAACAAAAACAATGGCGACAACGCCAACAATCCTTTCTTATTACTCATGTTTCTTTTTAAGTTATTACAATGTTACTCCATTCTTGAAAATGGAAATCTCACGATAGCCGTTGTACTCGTTGCGAGCTTCCTCGCCACTGGCAACTGCTATGATCTTATCGATGAACTTGTTTACCAATTCCTTCATATCGGTGCCTTCAACCAGTTCTCCGGCATTGAAGTCAATCCAATTTGGCTTGTTCTGGGCAAGCTTGCTATTGGTTGAAATCTTCATAGTTGGAACGAATGTTCCGAATGGGGTACCACGACCCGTTGTGAAGAGTACAAGCTGACAGCCTGCAGAAGCCAATGCTGTAGCTGCCACAAGGTCATTGCCTGGTGCTGACAAGAGGTTCAGACCTGTTGTCTCCAAACGGTCACCATACTGCAGCACGCCACTGACAGGCGCACGACCGCACTTCTGGGTACAACCCAGTGCCTTATCTTCCAGAGTAGAGATACCGCCAGCCTTGTTGCCTGGAGAAGGATTCTCGCCCACAGGCTCACCATGACTGAGGAAGTACTCCTTGAAATCATTGATGAGATGAACGGTCTTGTCGAAGAGTTCCTTATTCTCACAACGGTTCATCAGAATAGTCTCAGCACCAAACATCTCAGGCACTTCGGTAAGGATGCTGGTTCCGCCCTGAGCAACCAACCAGTCTGAAAATTCACCAACGAGAGGGTTAGCTGTGATACCACTGAAGCCGTCAGAGCCACCACACTTCAAACCTACGCGAAGTTTGCTTACCGGTACCTCCTCACGCTTATCCTCCTTAGCCTTGGCATAAAGATCACGGAGAATCTTCATTCCCTCTTCGATCTCATCACCCTCAACCTTCTGTGTTACCAGGAGCTTGATACGATCCTGGTCGTAATCGCCCAACATCTTCATGAAGTCGTCAGGCTGATTGTTCTCACAACCCAATGAGAGAACGAGAACAGCACCAGCGTTCGGATGCAGACAGATATCACGGAGAACCTTGCGGGTGTTCTCGTGGTCGCCGGAAAGCTGAGAGCAACCAAAATTATGGTGCCAAGCGTGGATGGCATCAATGCCCTCACAGCCAGTCTCCTTCTTCAGGAGCTCTACGAGTTTCTCGGCAACACCATTCACGCAACCTACGGTTGGTACTACCCACACCTCGTTTCTTACACCTACTTCGCCATTCTTGCGTACATACCCCTGGAAGGTACGTGATTCCTTGGCAATGTTCAACTGCTCATCTACTGGATTATAGGTATATTCCAGCGTACCGGCAAGGTTGGTCTTGAGATTGTTCTCATTCACCCATTCACCCTGCTTCAGATTCTGCTTGGCATGACCGATAGGGTAGCCATACTTGATGATGTTCTGTCCCTCGGCAGCATCATCGATGAGCACCTTATGTCCAGCTGGAGTATCCTGCAAGAGAGTGATACTCTTGCCATCCACCTCGATAACCTCGCCCTTCTGCATAGGACGCAAACAAACCACTACCGAGTCGGCAGGGTTAATCTTGATAAAGCTTGATAGTTTCATTCTGTAGTTTTGTTTTTGTTTATTTATCATTTATATTTCTATTCTGGTCTCTTCATTTCCGCCTTAGATCTGCGTTCTGCGGTAGAAATCGATATTCTCCTTCATCAGCAGCTCAATAGGCATGTAATTCACCGGATTCACCTTCTTCTTGAGAACGATGGCACGGAAGAGGGTATCCACGCAATAGTAGCCCTGCATATAGGCATGCTGTGCGATGAGGAACGAGATACTGCCTTCGCGAAGACATTTCGCATTCTTGCCCACCATATCATAACCCATGATCTGTACATCACGACGATTGGACTTAAGCAGATAATCTCCCACGATATGCGCCTTCGATGTCAGTGTTATACAATGATGTGTAGCAGGATGTTCTTCAAAGTACTGACCCAGCATCTTCTGGTACTCGTTGCGGGTTCCGTTGAGCGGCAGATCGAGAACATGGATGACTACCTGTGGAAAATGGTCGTGCATATAATGACGGAATCCCACCTCACGGTTATCCTGCTGCTTGCTGACTACATGACCGTCCTTGGTCTGTCTCATCAGCATAATCTCTTGTTCCTTTCCAGCAAGCATCATCAGCATCTTGGCTGCAAAATAGCCAGAGCAGAACGAATCCTGTCCATAGAAGGAGAGAGGGCGCAAGTCTGGCATATAAGAATCGAGCAGGATAAATGGAATACCCTTTTGATGCAACTGGTCTGTAAAGCCACGTGTCACTTCCAAAGATGATGGTACTATGATAACACCTTCCGGATTGGCATCAAGAATCTCTTGTGAAACAGCCTTGAAAGAATCCTCACTGGAACGCTCGTAGAATCGGATCTCTAAATCGATATGGAAATCCCGGCGCTGGTCTTCGCACTTTCGGGCACCTTCTTCTATCTCTTCCCAATAGGCTTCCGACTCATGCTTCGGTATCAGAAGATAAAAAGTATAAGCCTTGTTGTATGCCAATGCACTGGCATACATATTAGGTTGATAATTCATTTCCTTGAGCGCTTGTTCCACCTTCTCACGAGCCGGCTTCGACACGTTCGGGCGGTCGTGGAGCACACGGTCCACAGTTCCTACAGATACGCCTGCTCTTTCGGCGATATCCTTGATTCTGATTCTTTCGGCCATTGTTTTTAAGTTTATGGTTAGAGCACATCGCACGTACATTATTATATAATAACTGTGCGCACAAACTGTGCTTTTTTACTATGTTTTGTTGAACTGCTGCTTTGTGTGCGGTCACACCATCAGCATTCGGGCGCAAATATACAACATTTTTTTGAATTGTGCGAATGCACAGCTCTTTTTTTGCACAAAAAACGAAAAAAAGGAGAAAAAAAGGGAAAAAGTGAGAAAAATAGGAAAAAAATAGGGCGATAAATGAAAAAAACTGCGATTAAATTTTGGTATTCGAGAAATTATAGCTATTTTTGCCAGCGGTTACGGACAACTACAATAAAATTGTCTATTAGTAAACAAACAACAAAAACAAAGAAATTAAAACTATCAAACAATGGCAAAGATTGTAACATTAGGCGAGATTATGCTTCGTTTGTCACCAGAAGGCAACGATCGTTTCATCCAGAGTGAGTCATTTCGCATCATCCCTGGTGGTGGTGAGGCTAACGTTGCTGTTAGCCTTGCTAACTATGGTCACGATGCATATTTCGTATCAAAGTTGCCAAAGCACGAGATTGGCCAGATTGCAGTAAATGGTCTTCGTCGTTATGGCGTCAATACTGAGTTTATCGCCCGCGGTGGTGATAGAGTAGGTCTCTACTATGCAGAGACAGGTGCTTCTATGCGCCCATCTAAGGTTATCTACGACCGTGCTCACAGCGCTATCGCAGAGGCTGATCCTTCTGATTTCGACTTTGACAAGATCATGGAGGGTGCTCAGTGGTTCCACTGGAGCGGAATTACTCCTGCTATCAGCGACAAGGCTGCAGAATTGACCAAGTTGGCTTGTGAGGCAGCTAAGCGTCATGGCGTAACAGTATCTGTTGACCTCAACTTCCGCAAGAAGCTCTGGACATCAGAGAAGGCTATCTCTGTAATGCGCCCATTGATGCAGTATGTAGATGTTTGCATCGGTAACGAGGAAGATGCTCAGCTTTGCCTGGGCTTCAAGCCTGATGCAGACGTAGAAGGCGGAAAGACTGATGCTGAGGGTTACTATGGCATCTTCAAGGGTATGATGGAGGAGTTCGGCTTCAAGTATGTCGTTTCTACACTCCGTGAGTCTCTTTCTGCTACTCATAATGGCTGGAAGGCTCTTATCTATGATGGTAAGGAGTTCTATCAGAGCAAGCACTACGACATCAACCCTATCATCGACCGCGTGGGTGGTGGTGACTCTTTCTCCGGTGGTTTGATCCATGGTCTCCTGACTAAGGAGACTCAGGGCGAGGCACTTGAGTTCGCTGTTGCTGCTTCTGCCTTGAAGCACACTATCCCTGGCGACTTCAACTTGGTTTCTGTTGACGAGGTTGAGAGCCTTGCTGGCGGTAACGCTAATGGTCGTGTACAGCGATAACCCTTAACATTAAACATTTAACATTAAAACAAGAAAATGGCAAAATTTAGCAAAATGCAGGTCATGGCAGCTATGAAAGAGACTGGTATGGTTCCTGTATTCTTCAATAAAGATATCGAAATCTGCAAGAACGTAATCAAGGCATGTTACGAAGGTGGCGTTCGCGTATTTGAATTCACCAACCGTGGCGATTTCGCTCACGAGATTTTCGGAGAGTTGGTAAAGTGGGCTGATAAGGAGTGCCCTGAGATGATCTTGGGTGCTGGCACAGTGGTTGACGCTGGTACTGCTTCCTTGTATCTCCAGTTGGGTGCAAACTTCATCGTTGGTCCTAACTTCAACCCTGACATTGCTCCTGTATGTAACCGTCGTTTGGTGCCTTATTCACCAGGTTGTGGTTCTGTAACAGAGATCAACAATGCTCAGGCAGCAGGTTGCGATGTAACCAAGGTATTCCCTGCAGGTAATGTAGGTGGTCCTTCATTCGTTAAGAATGTTATGGCACCATTGCGTTGGAGCAACATCATGGTAACAGGTGCAGTAGAGCCAACAGAGGAGAACCTTACTCCTTGGATCAAGGCGGGTGTTCTCTGTGTAGGTATGGGATCTAAACTCTTCCCTAAGGAGACTGTTGCTGCAGCAGATTGGGCTGCCATCACAGCCAAGTGCCAGGAAGCTTTGGGCTACATTGCTAAGGCACGTGCATAATCAGAATGCATAAAAAATTTCATCATATTTATGGCATCGCCATCATCTGTATGATGGTGGCGATGTTTGTTTTTTCAGCTTGTTCGCCATCGCATAAGGGCGAAGTAGATGAGCTGAATTATCTTTCTTATGCGCTTCACTATCGTAACCTTGATTCTACTAAAGTATTGGCAGAGAAGGCTTTGGCTCTTTCCGAAGACTATCCTGCCGGATACGCAGAAGCTTGCAACAACCTGGCTTTTGTGGCTATTGCCAAGATGGATTACCATACTGCCAAGCGATGGCTTGACAAGGTTAACGAACGCAGTGACAACCAGATAGAACTCCTTATTGCCGACGTTCAGAATATGCGACTCTGTCAGCGTGAGGCCCGCAACAAGGATTTTTATAGCTTCAGGGAAAAAGCCATCCGAAAACTGCGAAGAATCGGTGAGGAAATAGATAACCTTCCTCTTCGAGAGCGGAAGCGCGCCATTTATGCGAAGAGTGAGTTTGATATCGTTGCTGCCACCTATTTTTATTATGTACAGCTAGACAAGCCGATGCTCAATGCGCTGGCAGATCTTGATCCAGATGAACTGGAACAGGATACGGCACAGTATCTCAACTATCTTTATAATATGGGAGCTGGTGGTGCCATCACTCATGGCACCCCACAGGAAATCTGTCAGGCGGAATTTGATATGCTCATTCGCCTCTACTTTTTGGCAAGTGGCAGCAATCCTTATCCATACTGGCAGGCAAACGCACTGCAATCTATCAGCGAACATATTCAGGATCCGGAACAGCGTGATTTTCTGGTAAAAAACAATCTGCCGGCTTTCCAGTATCTCAATGTAGAGCAGATGCCTTTGGAACTTCTGGCAGGTAACTTTGCGCAACGCGCACTCAATATCTTTTCTGAATATGGAGATGTTTACCAGACAGCAGGAGCATACCGCACACTGGCAGAATGCTATTGGCAGATCAAGGATTATAAATCGGCAGGCAATTGCCTGAATAGGGCACTCAACCAGAACAGGGCTATCCAGCAGGCGCCCGACCTGGTGGCGTCTATCCGGGAAAGACTCTGCCTGGTTTATTCCGCCATCGATGATAAGCCGAAAAGCGATTACAACCGCAATATTTACCTCGACTTGCAGGAGCAGAGCCGACAGGATAGGCAGTTGGAAGCGCGTGCCACTCAGTTGGACAACAATGCCGTCCAGTTGAACACGATGATTGCTGCGGTCATCTTTATGATAGTCTTGGTTGTGGTCTTGCTCTATGTATTCGACAGAATGAAGCGCCGTAATACCAAGGAAAGTTCTGTAGAATCCCTGCTGATACCTTTACATGAATGGGAAGAACAGAACAGGCAGCATATCAATGCGTTATCAGAAAAACATGAAGAATTGGAAGAAGCTAAGAATATGGTTCAGCTCCATATATCTGACAATAGGCGTCGCAACCTGGAACAGCGTGCCAAGCTTTCTCTGGTCAATAGCATCACCCCATTTATCGACCGTATGATCCACGAGGTAGATAGGCTGATGAAGGGCGATGATTCGGAAGAAGTGAAACGGGAGCGATATACCTACATATCAGAGCTGACCGACAAGATCAACCAATATAATTCGGTTCTCACCGATTGGATACAAATGCGCCAGGGAGCCATCAATCTCCGCATTGAGAGTTTCCCGCTCCAGCCACTTTTCGATATTGTTGCCAAAGGAAAAATGAGTTTTCAAATGCGTGGGGTCAAACTCACCGTACAACCTACGGATGCCACGGTAAAGGCAGACCGTACGCTGACACTATTCATGATCAATACCATCGCCGACAACGCCAGGAAGTTTACACCTGCAGGAGGTGAGGTCGTGGTAAGCGCCAAGAGCCATCAGGCATTTGTGGAAATATCTGTAGAAGATACGGGAAAAGGTATGGATGAAGAAACACTGGAACATATCTTCGACCGAACCTATACCGGTGGACATGGATTCGGTTTGCTCAACTGTAAGGGCATCATCGATAAGTACAAGAAAATCAGCTCGCTCTTCTCTCCTTGTAATATTCAGGCAGAGAGTGAGCCGGGAAAGGGTAGTAAGTTCACTTTCCGACTGCCTTGCGGTATTCGGAAAATGCAAATGATACTGATGCTTGCCTTGATGCTGATAGGTTGTAATATCCCATCTGCCGTACTAGGAAGCACTCGGAAAAATTTCTCTATGCACAGAACTGACAAGCACAGAACTTACGGGCACTGGGGCAATAAGCAGACATCGCGATTGCTGCAAAAAGCAGCATCCTATGCCGACAGTGCCTATTTCAGTAATATCAATGGTACCTACGAGCGGACCCTGGCTATGGCAGATTCGTCTCGCAGCTATCTCAACCGATACTATCTGACATTGAATCCAGATGGGAAATATCTGATGGTGGCACATCCCATGAAAGGAACCGCTGCCGAAATCCATTGGCTGCACGACAGTTTGCCAACCAACTACGAGGTCATACTCGATATCCGCAATGAGAGTGCCGTGGCAGCGCTGGCGCTCCACAAATGGGAACTATACGATAGTAACAACAAGGTATATACACAGCTCTTCCGTGAACGGAGTGCGGATAATTCGCTCGATAACTACGTAAGAACCATGCAGACTTCAGAAAACTCGAAGGCTGTAGCCATCGTCTTGCTGATTATCCTGCTGTTACAATTGCCACTGGCATATTATCTGCTATACTATCGCCACATCCTCCGTTATCGCTATGCCGTAGAAAAGATCAATGCTATTAACAAGGTGTTGCTCAGTGGTGATTCCAACACGGATAAGCTGAAACAGATTACCGGAATCTGGACTCCATCCGGCAGCAATAACATACGCAACGTCCAGCTTTTCCCTCAGCTCAACGAGGTGGTGGAACGTATCTCGCAGGCACTGAAGCAAAGCATTGATATGCAGCAGAATGAGGCTACGAATATAGAAATGGCAGAAGATGAGCTGCATCGTGCAGAGTATGAAAACGGAAAGTTGCACATTGCCAATTCCGTACTCGACAACTGTCTCTCTACGCTCAAGCACGAAACGATGTATTACCCATCGCGAATCAGACAGCTTATCGACAGTACACCGGAGGATGTTACTTCCCTGCAGGAGTTGGTGGATTACTACAAGGCAATATACACGATGCTCAGCGCACAGGCAATGGAACAGGTGGAAGGAACCGTGAAATGCGACGCAGACTTGCTGGCATATCTCAGGAAACTGATCACTGGCGGAGTGAAGAACTTCACTTATCAGGAAACAGCCGCATCATCCGCCTATGTAACCTGCCAATATATCCTTCACGATATTCCATTTGACACAACCCGTCATCCACATCTCTTCACACCGCTCACCAGCGATATGAAGTATCTGGTGGCCCGCCAGATTGTGAGAGAAATAGGGGAGGCAACCAACCTGCGTGGCTGCGGCATTCTTGCCAAGCCGTCATCTGATAGCAAACTCATGATAGAAATCGTTTTACCAGAAAAAATAATAAAGACAAAGATATGAATAAATTTAAGGTTATTATAGTAGAAGATGTGCCTCTGGAATTGAAAGGCACAGAAGGAATCTTCAAGAACGACATACCCGAAGCTGAAATCATCGGCACTGCGGATAGTGAAATCGCTTATTGGAAACTCATCAAACAGCAAAAGCCAGACCTTGTACTGCTTGATCTTGGCTTGGGTGGCTCCACCACTGTTGGAGTAGAAATTTGCCGTAGTACAAAGGAACAGTATCCCGATGTGAAGGTCCTGATCTTTACCGGTGAAATTCTCAACGAGAAGTTATGGGTAGATGTGCTCGATGCAGGATGTGAAGGCATCATCCTCAAGAGCGGAGAATTGCTTACCCGTGGTGACGTGGCTTCCTGCATGAGTGGAAAGAAGCTGGTTTTCAACCAGCCGATTCTCCAGAAAATCGTTGATAGATTCAAGCAGAGCGTAGGAAGTCAGCTGATGCATCAGGAGGCGATGATCAATTACGAGATTGATGAGTACGACGAGCGATTCCTCCGCCATCTCGCCCTGGGTTATACCAAGGAGCAGATCACGAACCTGCGAGGTATGCCATTCGGAGTGAAGAGTCTAGAAAAACGACAGAATGAACTCGTACAGAAGCTCTTCCCTGATGGTAATAACGGAATGAGCGTGAATGCGACCCGACTCGTGGTACGTGCCTGCGAGTTACGCATCATCGATATTGATAATTTGCAGGCTGATGAAGAATAGTCATACATTCAGCAGGATATGTGGCTATGCCATGTTCCTGCTGATACTGGCACAGATCGTACTGGTGCTGGCTTCATGGCTCATCACTGCCGCTATGCCCGATGTCTTTCCCCGGTCATTGCTCAGCCCGGAAGGTATCCGATGGTTCTTCGGCACTTTCACCGCCAACCTGCAGTCACCTTGGCTGGTATGGCTGTTGCTGATCAGCATTGCCTGGGGAACGCTACGGGCTAGCGGCTTGTTAAAATACGATCATAAGGTTTACCGACAGCGCAATGCCTTGCGGTTGGTTTGCCTGGAATTCGTCCTGTTTATCGGTGTGATGCTGTTGCTCACGCTCATTCCTCATGCCATCCTGCTCAATGTGATGGGAGGATATGCCTCCAGCAGTTTTTCCAGAAGCATCTTGCCCTATATCTGTTTTATGGTCATTGTCATGGCACAGTCTTTCGGCGTAGTCAGCCAAAGACTGAACAGTATTGAGGCAATGGGAGAGGCAATGGCGGATGGAGTTCGCCTGTCTGCTCCTCTCTTTATCATCTATATACTTGTCATTCAATTATATAGTTCTGTAGATTATCTTTTTTGATGATCTTTGATAGTACATCAATTCATCATACTAAAAAAGCAAAGGGGCATCCCAATCACTTGGAATGTCCCTTCTTTTGGTATATATTTGGTTTGATAAATTGGTCTAACTATCTTCTGCCACCGAATGATCCGCCGCCATTATGGCTCTTGCTACGGAAAGAACCACCTCCAAAGGAACTGCGGGCACCATTGCTGCCTCCGCCAAAGGAACGGCTTCCATTGCTGAATGAACGGCTGTTATTCAACGAATTGCCGCCACGGTGACCACCGAAAGAACCATTGCTTGGAGTGCTGGAACGTGGAGTGAAACCATTATTAAACGAACGGCTGTTGTTGGTAGAACCACTGCCGAATCCGCTTCGGTTATAACCTCCGAAAGAACCACCGCCACGGACACCACTTCCAAAGGTAGCATTATTTTGGCGACTGTTGCCGAAAGAATGATCACGTGTAACCGTAGTTCTTGTACTGCTCTGACGATTGAGGTTGCCGAACGTCTTGCCACGACCATAATCGCCACGGTTGAATCCATCGCGCATACCGAATCTTGGTTCCTGACCTCGAACACCGATAGGGCGCGGACCGCCGAATTCACGTCCGTGATACCAGCTTCTGCCACCATTCATTCTCCAGCTGTGTCCACCACGATATACAGCATAGAAATGAGGTCTTCCGAAGAAGAAGTAATCTCTGCGTGGGTAGCGTGCATAGATGCCGAAGTGGAAGAATCCACCATCCCAGTAAAGAGGACGGTAGAAATAGCTTGCGGCACAGAATGAGCGATACTGCCAGTCCAGAAGGATGTAGCTCAAGTCGAGATTACGCTGACGCCAATAGATGCCGTAGAGATCGTCGTAAGTATCCACGCCCATCAGATAGTCGAGGTTCACCTCATAGGCTGCCTCATACTGATCATCTGTCAGATTCAGCTCGTAAGCCATTTTGTCTGTCAGAAACAGAGCCTGCTGGCGAGCCTGTTCATAACTCATTGCTGATGCAGAAGTGAATGTCATCATGAACATTGCTACTAGTGCTATGATAAACTTCTTCATAATCTTATCTTATTTTATATGTTAAACTTCCATTTTCCAGGAAACCATCAGATTCCAGAATCATCGTCAATTCAGTCATCTTTCTGATTTCTGCTGCAAAGATAAGGCGATTTCTGGAGGTATAGTAAGGATTTTCCCTAAACCGATAGAGGAATTTCCCTAAACGATGCTTTTTTTTCAAAAAAAAACAGTAATTTTGCAGTCGGAATGAACTTTTAGAGTGATTCAAATAGATAACTTAAAGTGATTTAAATAAATAAAATGATAGATTCAATACAGAATATTTTAGTTCAGGTTAGCGATTTTCTTTGGTCGTATATCATCATCACCATCTTGATATGCTGTGCCGTGTTTTTCACTTGGCGTACCCGTTTCGTACAGTTTCGTCTCATTCGCGAAATGGTCAGGCTCCTGCTGCATCCCGATAAGGTTCAACCAGAGGAAATTGGCCAGGAAGAACTGTCTATGGATGTAAAGGTGGATGGTGAGATGAAGCACATCTCTTCCTTCCAGGCTTTCGTGGTGGCATTGGCCAGTAGAATTGGTACAGGTAATCTTGCAGGAGTAGCTACAGCCATCAGCATCGGCGGTCCGGGAGCTGTCTTCTGGATGTGGATGCTCGCTTTGCTGGGTTCTGCTTCAGCCTTCATCGAATCAACGCTTGCCCAACTCTATAAGCGCAAAGGTAAGACTTCCTTCTATGGTGGACCTGCCTATTATATGAAATATGGATTGGGAAAGGGCTGGATGGGTATCCTCTTTGCCGTTCTCATGATCATCACCTTTGGTTTTGCCTACAATTCCGTTCAGAGCAACACCATCTGTCTGGCATGGCAGAAGGCCTTTGGTATTGAGCCTGCCACCATGGGCATCATACTCACGGCGCTTACATTGCTCATCATCTTTGGTGGTATTCAGAGAGTAGCAAAGTTCTCTTCTACGGTGGTTCCTGTCATGGCGGTTGTCTATCTCCTGATAGCCGTTGGCGTGGTGATTTGGAATATCACCAGTTTGCCTAAGGTATTATTAATCATTATTGAAAATGCCTTCGGATTCAATCAGGCTGCAGGTGGAGTACTGGGCGTCACAGTGATTCAGGGCATCAAGCGAGGCTTGTTCAGCAATGAGGCCGGCGAGGGTAGTGCTCCTAATGCTGCTGCGGTGGCTACGGTGAGCCATCCGGTAAAACAAGGATTGATTCAGGCGCTGGGTGTCTTCACGGATACCTTGGTAGTATGTTCCTGCACAGCATTCATCATCCTCATGAGCGGAGTAGATGTCACTGCATCCAATGGTATCCAACTGACTCAGGATGCCTTGACCCACGAAATCGGAAGCATCGGAAATCCTTTTGTAGCAGTCATGATATGGCTCTTTGCCTTTAGCAGCATCATCGGCAATTATTATTATGGTGAGACCAACGTGAGATATATCAAGGATTCCAAACTGGGCGTATTTATCTATCGCCTTGCCGTGGCAGCGATGGTGATGATTGGAGCCATCGTGTCACTGGATTTTGCCTGGAGCTTTGCAGACATCACCATGGCACTTCTTACCCTTTGTAATCTTGCTGCCATTGTTTTACTTTCTCGCCAGGCAGTCTTCCTGTTGCAGGATTACCGCCAGCAGAAGAAGGAAGGCAAGAATCCTGTATTCAACAAGGAAAAGATGCCTGAGATTGCAGATAAACTGGAGGCATGGTAATTTCACCATGCCACCAGTTTATCCGTTCTACTTATTAATAAGTTTGATATTACTATAAGCGCTATTTATCATAACGTCCCTTAAAAGAAAGTTAGTAGGGGTTCTCTTGTTACTTTGCAAGAGAGCCTTTCTAAGGATTATTTCAATACAAATATCTTGGTTTCGTGAGCTTTCACCTTCTTATTTTATCTTTTTTAAACCTATTTTTCCCTTACATTCGCCATTATTTCATACCTTTGCAAAAAAATAACAAAAAGAAGAAGATATGAAAAAGAAAGATGGTATGACAGGATGGCTAATGAAATGCAGTAGCAGCTGTCTGATATTCATGGGATGCAGTCTGATGATTACGGGATTCTGCCTGCTGTTGACAGGATGTACGGAAAAAGCCAGGAAGATGGAAAAGAAGAATATCAAGGTGGAAACAATCTCTGTAGGAAATACAAACCTGGGGGGAATGAAAGACTATGTGGGTACCATCGAGGAAAAGATGGGATCAACACTCAGTTTCGAAATCGCCGGAAATATCACTTCCATACGTGTTGATGAAGGTGACAGAGTCAGCAAAGGTCAGTTGCTCGCCACCATCAACCCTACTACCGTGAAGGAGGCTCACCGGGCTACCCTCACCACCCTGAAGCAGGCAGAAGATGCCTACAGGAGATTCCTGCCCCTCCATCAGTCAGGAACCATCTCGGATATGAAATGGGTGGAGATAGAAAGTAAACTGGAGCAGGCGAAGGCAGCCGAAAGCATCGCCCGTCAGCAACTCTCCCACTCTACACTCACCGCTCCGTTTTCTGGCGTCATCGCTGCCAAGAATGTGGATATGGGAACCTACGTGCTTCCTGGTCAGCCCGTGCTGAAACTCGCCAATGTGGCTCAGGTCAATGCCAAGGTTTCCGTACCCGAAGCTGAAATCTCGCATCTCCACGTAGGCGACAAGGTGAAGCTGACGGTTACCGCTCTTTCCGGAGCCGTCTTCTATGGAACCATCTCAGAAAAAGGCATCGATGCCAACCCTATCTCGCATACCTACGACATCAAGGTGGGTATCACCAATCCGCAGGGTCGTCTGCTCCCGGGTATGGTCTGCAACGCCCAGATTCAGGGCAGCGCAGCATCCCCGGCTCATATCATCGTTCCGCCGCAAAGCGTTGAATTGGATGTAGATAACTCCCGATTCGTTTGGACCGTAGTAAACGGCAAGGCGCACCAGCAACCTGTAACCATAGGCGATTTCGAGGGAGATGGCATCATCATTCTCTCGGGACTTCATACTGGCGACCAGGTCATCATCAATGGTCAGCAGAAGGTATCAGAAGGTATGAAGGTTGATACCGGAAAGAGTAACAACCGATAAAATGTGGAGGGAAAAGATATGAATCAAGACAAAAATCAAGATACAAACAAGCCGAGGATTCCGCAGAAGGACACCGCCCTTCACGACCATATCAAGGCTCGCATTACGAGAAAACCCAACCGCATCATCAAGCGTTCGTTCATCGAATCGGCAATGTGCAACCATAATATCGTGATGCTCCTCATGGGTATGCTCGTTTTCGTGGGCATTCTGGGCATCTGCATCATGCCTAAGCAGGAAATGCCGCAATTCACCATCCGCCAGGGTGCCTGCGTTGCCGTATATCCCGGTGCCACATCCGATGAGGTGGAAGAACGGGTGGCGAAACCCCTGGAGAATTTCATCTTCGGATACAAGGAAGTAAACAAGAAGAAGACCTACACCCAGAGCAAGGACGGCATGCTGATCGTATTCCTGGAACTCAACGATGATGTAGAAGACAGGGATGCCTTCTGGAGTAAGTTCAAGCACGGACTGCAGGCCTTCAAGGCATCACTCCCATCAGGCGTTCTCGCCCTGCAGGCAGTGGACGACATCGCCGATACCTCTGCCCTGCTCATCACGATGGAAAGCAAGCAGAAAACCTATAGGGAACTGAACACCTACATCGACCGGCTGAAGGACCGCCTGCGCCGCATCGATGCCATCTCCAACCTCCGCACCTACGGACTGGAGAACGAACAGATCAGTATCTATCTGGACCAGAACAAGTTGGCTAAATACGGCATCGGTTCCTACAAGGTGCTCAACCAGCTCGCCCTACAGGGCTTCACCACCATGAGTGGAAACCTGGAGCTGGGCAACCTCAACCTGCCCATCCACATCACCGACTCCTACAACAACGAGCGCGATGTGGCAGAGCAGATTGTCTATTCCGACCCCAAGGGCAACATCGTGCGCCTGAAGGATATTGCCCAGATCAGGAGAGAATATCCCAAATTGAGCAAATACATCAAGAGCAACGGCAACAAATGCGTGCTCCTCTCCATCGAGATGCGACCGGGCAATGATATCGTGAAGATGGGAAAAGACGTTCACCAGGCGATGAATGAGTTTGAGCAGACCCTGCCCGATGATGTGCATATCAATACCATCACCGACCAGAGTAAGGTGGTGAGCGAATCGGTGCTCAACTTCCTTCGCGAACTGCTCATCTCGGTCATCTCCGTCATCATCGTGGTCATCCTGCTTATGCCACGTCGCGTGGCAGAGGTATCCGCCCTCAGCATCCCGATCACCATCTTCTCTTCGCTGGGCATCTTCTATCTTTTCGGTATGGAACTGAACACCGTCACCCTGGCTGCCCTCATCGTAACCCTGGGTATGGTGGTGGATGATTCCGTTGTCATTATCGACAACTATATGGAGAAGCTGGGCCACGGCATGTCGCGCTGGCACGCAGCCATCGCTGCCCCACGCGAGTTTTTCATGTCAGTACTCTCCGCCACGCTCAGCATTTCGCTCACCTTCTTCCCGTTCCTCTTTACCATGCATGGTGACATGGGCGATTTCGTCAAGTCGTTCCCTTGGGCGATGTTCATCATTCTGAGCATCTCTCTCACGGTTTCGCTGCTGCTTACACCTTATTTACAATATAGGGTGATTCATCAGGGCATCAGCAGTCAGCCTACCCCCAACGCCCGGAAGAAGCCGCTCGATTATCTGCAGATGGGTTACACCTGGCTGTTGAAGCACTGTTTCGCCAGTCCTCGCATCACCCTCATCGTGGGCGTGGTGCTGGTAAGCATCGGTGCCGTCATCTTCGTGAATCTTCCGCAGCGAATGATGCCTATTGCCGAGAGAAACCAGTTTGCCGTGGAGTTCTATCTTCCTAACGGAACCACAGCCGATAGAACAGCACAGGTAGCAGATTCGATGGCTCACATCCTGCAGCGCGACTCGCAGGTAAAGGCGGTAACCACGTTTATCGGACAGGGGTCACCCCGTTTCCATACCACCTACGCTCCGCAGATTGGCGGTCCCAACTTTGCCCAGTTCATCGTGAATACAGTAGATAACGGTGCCACCGAAGAGGTACTCGACCGATATGCCGACCGCTACTCCAACTACTTCCCGGATTGCTACATCCGCTTCAAGCAGATGGATTACAACAATGCCAGCTACCCTATCGAAGTAAGAGTGAGCGGCGACAGCATCAGCGATCTGAAGGCTGCCGCCAGGAAGATAGCTGCCTGCATGCATCAGATAGAAGGTATCAATCTGATCCGTACCAATTTCGAGGAGCCGTTGCCGGGCATCCGGGTTACGCCGGATGCTACCGAGGCCAACCGTCTGGGTGTGAACAAGACGCTGCTCTCTGCCGATCTTGCCATTCATTTTGGAGATGGCATTCCGATGTCCACCCTCTGGGAAGGCGATTATCCGGTGAAGATGGTACTGAAGTCGAAGAACGACAGCGACCTTGCCAACGAATACATCCCTGTGATGGGCGGAACATCGAGTGTGCCGCTCCGTCAGCTGGCTAAGATTTCTCCCGACTGGCACGATGGCTGCATCGTCCGACGCAATGGCATACGCACCATTTCCATCGTCGGTGAACCGTTGAGAGGTTATAATGCCAACCAGTTGTCCAACAAGCTGAAAGAGGAAATATCGAAACTCCCGCTCGGTACCGATCTGGATTGGGAGATTGGCGGTATGGCAGAAAAGGATGGTGAAACCATGCCACAGGTGATATCGGGTGTGCTGATAGCGGTATTGATCATCTTCTTCATTCTGCTCTTCCATTTCAAGCGCATCAGCCTGGCTCTGGTGAATCTCTCCTCCATGTCGCTCTGCATCTTCGGTGCTGCGATAGGACTCCTGATTACCGGCTTCGATGTCAGCATCACCTGCATTCTGGGTGTCGTGAGTCTGATGGGTATTCTGGTAAGAAACGGTATCATCATGCTCGACTATGCCGAGGAACTTCGCCGCGACAAGGGTCTTTCGGTAAGAGATGCCGCCTTCCAGGCTGGTGAGCGCCGTATGCGTCCTATCTTCCTCACCTCAGCAGCAGCCTCGGTAGGCGTATTGCCGATGATGATAGAGAACAACACGTTATGGTCGCCGATGGGAGCCGTCATCTTCTTCGGAACCCTTATCTCGATGGTGCTCATCGCCACCATCCTTCCTGTGCTCTATTGGATTGTATTCGATAAGCACGGAAAGTATAGCTTGAGGAAAAAGACATCCTGTGAATAAGCAGTAAGTATTTTTTTAGGTCACGCAGATTTCGCAGATTACGCAGATTTTGAGACCTACCGCTAGGCGTCCCGGCGGATTTGCAATCCGCCGTAGAAAAAGGTTCGACCTATTAAAACCGGGGGATTTGCAATCCCCCAACAAAAGGAAAAGCATACTCCTTTGCTGCGGATTGCAAATCCGCAGAGCCTAAATAGGTAAGGACATTTTTTGACGCCGGATTTCAAATCCGGCGGAACGCCTAGCGGGCTTGCGTTCTTTTATTTTATACCTCATCTATTCACGAGACTTGATACGGTACTTGCAGTTCTCGCTTGCGTTCTTTTATTTTATACCTCATCCCCAAACGATGCACGGATAAGTTTCTCTCTAATATCCGGATAAACATCTTCTGAAAAATAGCCTTTCAAGCCATCCACGATTCTCACGTAAATAGCGTGGTTATACACTTCCTTACCTTTTCTGACTCCCGTAAGGTACTTTGGACCCAGCTGAATGTTGGCTGCGAACTCTGCGCAGTTAATCTCATTGTCATGCATGATCTGGCGCAATGTTTTGCCAAATAAATGCATGTCAATGTCGATTTTACTTTTGTACATTGTTAAATTAATTTAATGTTTTAAAAATCTATACTTGAAGATTCCCACTATGGGAATCGACCTTTCAGTCCTTTTTTGTAACTTTGCGATATGAAACCAGCGAGATACTGACTATCCCCAACTCCTTTCACTCAATCATGTAAACGGAACAATCCGCTTTACCAACAATAGTAAATGATAAAAATGAAGCAACTAGTATCACAATTCGCAAACATGACCAGCAAGACTCCCATACTGGGAGACCTCGAAAGCCTGGTTTCATTTATGAAAACCGATGAGAAACTCAAGTTCCTCACCCAGTCCTACCGCCAATCCGGCAAGAAAACCTTTAAGGCAGATGCGCCCCTCTTTGCCCCAGCCTGCCACCTCGAAGGAGGCAAGGGCCAGGACAACATCCGGGAACTCACCCACCTATCTCTCGTAGATTTCGATGAGCTCTTCCCCGAAGTGCCTCCCGATATCACGGCTCTCAACGCACTGAAACAGAAGCTCTGCGCCGATCCGCACACCCTACTCTGCTACATCACGATGAGCGGCAACGGTATCCGAGTCATCTATCCCTATCTCGGAGATGACTACCCCGCCGCCTTCGCCAAGGGCAATGACTACTATCAGCAGCTCATTGGCAAAAAAGCTGACTTTCAATGCAAGAACGTCAATCGACTCAGTGGACTCGCCTACGATCCCGATGCATACTACAATTCCGATGCTATCTCTTTCTCAGCCGAAGAAATCTCTCTATTCCATACCGAGACAACTAAGAAAAATCAGAAACAGAAGAAACTGGACCGCATCAACACCTACTACGAGCAAATCATCAAGCCGAAACTAGACAACGACAAGATTATTTATCAGCCAGGCAAGCACAACAACTATGTGATGCGGGCGGGCTATATGCTCGCTAGAAAGCGCTATGCCCATGCCGATGTACTGAAGTGGGCTCTCCAGAAGTTCCCCGAGTATAATGATGTGGAACAGGTCATTAAGTCGTGCTACGACAACACCCCCGGCGCCTCCAGAAAGGCATCAGGAGGTGCTGGTGGCGGCGGCGGAAATGGCGGCAGTGACAACCGCTTCGCATCGGTCGAGGAAATCAGAATTTTTCTCGATGGGCATATCCGTCTCCGATACAATCTCATCACCCAGCGATACGAGTTCCTGGAAATCCCAGAAGGCGCATCACCTTCCGCCGCTTCCGACAAATCGCCAAAATGGCAGATACTCCTCGACCGACACGTCAACTCGCTCTGGACCAAGATGTCGCTCACGGAGAAGGTAAATAAGTTGGATATGCGCAATATCATTGAGAGCGATTATACGCCCGTATTCAATCCCTTCGAGGATTATTTCGCCCATCTCCCGCCCTGGAAGGAGGGCGACAAGGACTACATCGCCGAACTCGCTGCCACCGTGAAGGTGAAGGATACCGACAGCTCCGTGCTGAGCTTCGAGGAATGCCTGAAAAAGTGGCTCGTGGCAATGATTGCCGGTTGGCTGGACGAAGAGGCGGTCAACAATGTCATCCTGGTCTATATCGGAAAACAGGGTGCCAACAAGACCACCTGGTTCAATCATCTCCTTCCGCCGGAGCTGAAGCAGTACTTCTACACGAAGACCAATGCCAAGCGAATGACGAAGGATGATCTCATCGCCCTCTCGCAGTATGCCCTCATCTGCTGCGAGGAGCTGGATACGATGTCGGCATCAGAGATGAACCAGCTGAAGGCTGCGGTGACGATGCAGTATATCAACGAGCGAGCTGCCTATGCCCACTATGCCGAGCAGCGCAAGCATATCAATAGCTTCTGCGGTACGGGCAACAATCCCGAGTTTCTGAACGATCCTACGGGTACCCGCCGCTGGCTGCCTTTCGAGGTAGAGAGCATCGTCTCCCCTCGCCTGCATCCCTTCAATCATCCCGGCATCTATGCCCAGGCTTATGCCCTCTACAAGAGCGGCTACCGCTACTGGTTTACGGATGAAGAGATAGAGCGGCAGAACCGGCACAACAGCAAATTCGAGACGCCACGCCTCGAACAGGAACTGGTGGATCTCTACTTCCGGAAGCCTTCGGAGGGAGAGAACGGGGAGTTTGTGTCCGTAGCCCGGGCGATGCAGATCATCGGCTGCAACATCACTCAGAAGCTGAGCAGCCAGAAGATTGGCAAGGCATTCAGCGACCTGGGATTCAAGAGGTTTCGCAATACAAGCTGCCGTGGTTTCATCGCCATCATCCGTACGGCTGAAGAGATCAGAAACTATCAGATTTCCCTGGGAATCGATGCCAGCAGCAACCTTCCGTTCTGATGCCGTTTATGACACTATGACACTTATGACACTTGTTTTCTAAAACTTTCCTCACGCGGGCGGGCAGGAAAAATTTTCCAGAAAGGCCTCCCGCCCGCCTACGTGAGAGAGATTTCAAGAAAAGCCTGTCATAAGTGTCATAAGTGTCATACCGGAGCAAAAAATCTCCAGCATCCTAAGTAAGTCACTCAGGCATCCTAAGCAAGTCACTTACGGCTCGTAAGTAAGTCACTTAGGCATCGTAAGTAAGTCACTTAGGCATCGTAAACAAGTCACTTTTAAATTTCAATCAATATGGAACAGAAATGTTATTCCAAGCAAGAGTTAGCTCTTGAGTATTTCCCTGATGCCACTCCCGAAGTGGCAAGTGCCCATCTCAGAAGATGGATCAACCGCTGCAAGCCTCTCCACGATGCTCTGGTGAAGAGCGGCTACACAAAATGGTCGAAGGAATTCAGTCCGATACAGGTAGCCCACATCTTCGACTATCTGGGCGAGCCATAGGAAGAAAATCATTCTTCCGGGCTCATCTTCAGAAAAAGACGTGAAAATCAGTGAGAAAACGTGAGTAAACGTGAGAAACCGTGAATGGCGGATTCTGAATGTTGTATCTTTGCATTGTGATTCAGAAAGAACCACGGGCAATGCGCAGCGCCGATTAACTTTAATAATTTAACCATTTAAACGTTATGATCAGAATTGTCTTATACCAGAACACGAACCAGAAGATTGCCGAAGCTTACGGCAAATGGTTTCCACGAGTAGTATCCGATGAAACCATCGGACTCGAAGAGCTCGCCGCTCACATGGCTAGCCACAACACCCCTTACAGCAAGGGTGCCATCCTCGGTATGCTGACCGATGCAGCAGCCTGCACCAAGGAGCTGCTCCTCTTGGGTAAGAATGTGAAGTTTGCCGACATAGCTATTTTCTCCCTCGGACTGAAGGTGAAGGGCGGTGCACCTACCAAGGAGAACTACAACGTGGGGAAGTACATTTTGGGACTGAAGTTGAGAGCCAGAGCCACTGGCGAGCTCAAGACCGAAAATCTTGACACCTCTATCAAGCTCATCAATCTGGCAGCTCCTGCAACGGAGAATCCAGGTAATCCGGGGAATTCGGATGATGCCGGCAAGGACAACCCATCAGGTGGTGGCAGCCAGACTACCGGAGGTGGTGGTGGCAACACCGATAACACCCAGCAGGGTGGCGGCGGAACCACGGATAGCGGTTCGACAGAAGAAGGCGGCGACAACGTAAATTTTTAGCCGAGAATCGTAAAATCTGAAAGAAGGGAGCCGTATGGCGTCAGGGGCATTCCGAGAGCATCAAGAGGCAGGAATCATCTGCAACAATCATCAAAAGCAAGCTCTGCACGGGTGCCTGGGTTATAGGGTTTCCTTCTTAGGATATCTCCCTGGTTATGAACTTTTTAGTTGAATCAAGTTTTAGTAAATCAAGTATTAGTAAAGTCAATTTTTAGTAAATCAATTTTTAGTAAATCATCAGACCATGAGAAAAGAAACCATCAAGAAGATCATCAATCTTATCATCACAGTACTTACCGCCATCGCTTCTGCCGTCTGTGTGCAGAGCTGCAAGGGACTGTAATGAATCCATCATCAGTAATCAGTATTCTGTAATCAGTTTTCTATAATCAGTAATCATTAACAAGAATTGCCTATGCTCAAGAACAGAAAGATCAATTTAATCGTCATCCACTGCAGTGCCACCCGAGTCACCCAGGACTTCACGGTAGGCGAATTGGAGGCGTGTCATTTAGCCCGTGGTTTCCGTGACATCGGTTATCACTATTACATCACGAAGGACGGAGTGATTTATCCGTGCCGTCCGGAGTCGGAGCCTGGCGCTCATGCCCGTCATTACAACGCCCACAGCATCGGCATCTGTTACGAGGGTGGTCTGGATGCCAATGGTCATCCTGCCGACACCCGCACGCCAGCCCAGAAGGCTGCGATGCGAGAGCTTCTGAAGAGCCTCTGCACCGACTATCCTGAAGCCGAGATCCTAGGCCACAGAGATCTCCCCGGTGTCCACAAGGAGTGTCCATGTTTCGATGTCAAGAAGTGGCTTTCCAACATCCATTTCCACATATAATTTTCCGTACTCTTCTCATACTTTCATTTCCACTCCCCAATCTTATGTCCCCGCACATAAGGTTGGGGCTTTGTCGTATAATTCCCACAGATTTAATCTATGAGAGCCTCCTACCCAAGTACACAAATAAAAACTTAAATTCCTCTCTTAAGCTAGACGACCTAAGCCCGCCTTGGGAAGAAGGTGGAGTTCCCTTCAAAAATTATGTAAATACATTAATAAATAGTGATTTTTGTTAATCTTGATTAAACTTACCCCAAAATCAAGTTGAATATTTGCAACATATAAATATTTGTATTATCTTGCAGTGGATAATCAAAAAAGTTGTATCAGTCTAAGATACAGAGTCCTCGGAATTAAAAATGTGTTTGCAATGCAATATTTTTGCA